>JGI24709J26583_10001151_pt1 | contig 22471 bp, 19 predicted proteins | sample BioPla2DNA1_FD_26583 | JGI IMG/M metagenome (IMG submission 26583) | reverse complement strand
TCTATTTCCAAGCCACCTCTTCCTGTTAAGGAATTATATACATCCATAAGATTAGTGATTTTCATATTGGGGCAAATAAGGTGCTTAGATAAGCTGTAAAAGCTCTTGTCACGACACTCATAGGATAGATGCTCAGTAATGCTTGTTTCCGTACCGATTATAAATTCCTTTGCATCGGACTTTTTTGCGTATTCCATAATTCCAGAGGTAGAGCCAATATAATCAGCTAATTCAACAACCTCAGGGCGACACTCAGGATGAACTAAAAAAAGTGCATTAGGATGCTTTTCCTTCATTCTTAGAGCATCAGCTTTTNTAATTCTAGCATGCACAGGACAGCCGCCCATCCATGTCTTTATATTTTTATTAGAAACTTGCTTTGAAACATAATCGCCAAGATTACAATCGGGAATAAAAAGTATATTTTGATTATCGATTTTTTCGACTATTTTAACAGCTGAAGAGGACGTAACACACACATCGGTAACACATTTTAAAGCTGCTGTTGTATTAATATAAGAAACAACTGTATAATCGGGATTTTTCTTCCTAAACGCCTTAACTTCCTCAGCACCAAACTGCTCTGCCATTGGACAACCTGCCTCTTCATTGGCTAGAATAACCTTTTTCTCAGGCGAAAGAATCTTTACAGTTTCAGCCATAAAATGCACACCGCACATAAGTACGCTTTTATTTTCCACCTTTGATGCAGCCACACTAAGCTGAAAGCTATCGCCTACAACATCAGCAACTTCACAAATTTCTCTGCCCTGATAAGTATGTGCAAGTATAAAAGTGCCAGTTTTCTTTTTTATATCAAGTATTTCTTTCTGCAAATCGATTACATTGTTTGCCATATTAACTCCCCTTTCAGAAGTGCTTGCTTTAATTCTACACAGTTTTTCGATATTTATTTTTGTATAATTTATTATATCATTTTTATTTTAAATAATCAATACCAAAAGGGTGAATTAGTCACGTGAAAACATTAAGTTTTTTCCAATACCAAGCGTTTAAAGTGATTTCCTCGCTCCTCAAAATTTTTATAAAACCCATAGCTTGCTGCTGCAGGTGATAATATACAACAATGCTTTGTAACAGATATAGCAATATCAACAGCCTGATGCATATCTTCAGCAACGAATTTGTTCGCTTCTTTAATCTCCTTTGCTATCCTCATACCTGTATCAGGGAGAAAAATAAGATTTTTTACTATACCCTTATTCAAAAAATCCACTAAAACTTTATAGGAAATATTCCTTTCAGTTCCTCCTATTATAAGAGTGTCCACATTTTCAAATGACTTTACAGCCATAATTGTAGCATAAGGCGTAGTAGATATGCTGTCATTAACAAAAATTACATTATCTTTTTTTAAAAAAACTTCAAGCCTGTGTTCAAGTGGATTAAAGCTTTTTAAGCTATCCAAAGATACCTTTATATCACAATTTACCTTTAAAGCAGCAAACAAAGAAATTGCAATATTGTAATAATTATGAATACCCACAAGCGAAGTATCTATGTCCTTTATAGAAGTGCTAAAACAAGGCAGAGAAAGTATCTTTTTTTCCTCATCAACGAAAATATCAGCACCTTTATTTATAGCACATATATATTTTTCTTGAGGAAGTAAGTGAAGGGTTTTATTAACACAATCCTTATTTATAATTAAAATATCATTTTCAGTTTGATGCTTGTAGATATTTTCCTTAGCAGCTTTATAGGCATTAAAATCTATATAATGGTCAAGATGCTCCTCAAAAACATTTAAAAGCACTGCTATATTTGGTGATGCTTTTGCAAATTCAAGCTGATGGCATGACATTTCACATACAATAATTTCATCACCGGAAAGTGACAAGGCAGCTTCTAAAGGGGGAATACCTATATTTCCAACCAATACAGACTTTTTTCCATTTGCTTTTAAAAAATGATGAATAAGGCTTGAGGTAGTTGACTTTCCCTTAGTACCGGTAACACCGATTATGAAATTATTACAAAGTCTAAGTAAAAGATCGGTTTGGCTTGTTATTTTCGCCTTGTTTTCATCTGAAATAAAATCCTTTATAATGACACCCGGAGATTGGAGGATAATATCATACCCATCACAATGATTGAGATAATCACTGCCTACATATGTCTTTATATCTTTAAGCATTGAATAATCGTCAATTGCCATCGACGCAATAGCAATATCAGGAGCTTGGTCGCAATTGAGTGAATTGAGGATATTCAGCCATGCCCTACCTTCTCTTCCAAACCCTAAAATAAGAACCTTCTTTCCAGAAAAAAACTTTTCCAGCTTGTTTTTCATACGCTACCCCTTATCTATGACTTTAACAGACTTAAAAATTTTGTGGGAACAAAATTATCACTATCAAAATAATTATTATGGTCAATGATGGAATAAGAATTTATTTCTTTGAAGTTTTTTTCTAATAAAAGCGGGAGCGTAATGTGACTGTCTTTCCTTTTTTCAATAGCATTTTTTAACGCAAGCCTTACCTCATCCCTTGTTCCCACACATTCAAAGGGCTTATCATAGTCGGGGTTAATAAGAGCTATAAAATCGGAATTAAGACTTTCATCATTAAGCAAATTCTTTCCAAAAATATTTACTAGTTCATCATCATGTAGAAAAGCTGAAAGCATAATGTAAACATAAAGACATTTCGAGCAGCTTCCACACCATATATCGGATTTTGAACCTCTATTACAGCTTTTAAAAATATCAAAATACTTTTTGTGCTTAACAAATTCCTTTGTAATCTGCCATTCACTCCACGGACGCAATAGGCTGAAATATTGAGTAGACTGCCCGAAATAACGGTCTGTATACTGACGAAAATCCTTTTCAAACTCAGTGCTTTTACTATATTGGTGATTTACCTTTGAAGCTGTATTTCCTTCATTAGCACTGCTCTCATTTGAAAGCACAACATATTCCTTTCCTAAAACCTTAGCAAACATAAATGAAGAAAAAGCTATTACTGACGATATAGGCGTATGCCCGTTTAAATATCCCTTTGAATTAAGAGCTAAAAGATTTTTATCAATTGTGCGTGATATTTTTATAATTTCCTTATCAGTATAGCCTGCTCTATAAGCTGATTCGAGCATTGATAAGCGTGGATTTATCATATAGCACAGGTTATTATCAATGCCTATTTTATTTAACAGCTCTAAGGTAACAATACTGTCCTTTCCTCCTCCTATGGGTATTATACACCCTTGTGTATCATGTTTTTCAGTGAAAGACTGCATTGTATTATTTTTAGCAAAAATCTGCATAAAGGTGTCAATGTCTGCTTCTATCTTATTCTTATAAAAGAATTCTCCCAAGCCATTAAAATAAAGCTTTTTCCACCAAGAAACAGCATAATTATCTAAAGCTCCACATTCTACCCTTACAATAGGGGGACAAGCACACTTCCAATAGCTTACAAGCTCGCTCATTCCTATCGAAAAGACTAGGCTGTTCAAAAGCTCTTTATTTGAAAAGCTTAAAAACCTTTGTGCATAATCAGATGAAAAAGTCCATTCGGGATAAAAGTGATAATCGTCTATTGAAAAATGAAAGCGAAAGCCCCTTTCATCTATAAAATAATTATGATAAATAAAGGCCTTGTGCTTTTTTCTCAGCTCTTCAAAGGTATACAAAACTTTCTCCTTTTCTATTACGTTAATCAAGAATAATATTGTTTTTTACAAAGCTTTCAATCGACTCTTCATTCCTAGCTTCAAATTCGGGAGAAAGCTCGAAAAGCTCCCAGTTTTCAGAAAGCTGAGCTATATCGCCTTTCCCTAAGGTCTGCAATGAGCCAAGAGATTCACACTCTAAAAATTCAGCATTTGTAAATGTTTCAAAGTTGCAGCCATAATCAGGATACTCAGCATTCTCATTATATGGAAAACGCTTTAAAAACATTTGTTCATTCACAAAATATGCCGCCCAGCCATCTTCATTATTTATACCTATCTTAAAGCTTGTTTCAGCATTTTTATCTTGAGAAAGCGTTGCAAACTTATTGGATATAAAAAATCTCTTATCATTAATATCGGAATAAGGCCATAGCACATTTCTCCTATTAGACAGCAATCCCGTATCCTTTGTATTTAATGGGAAAACCTCGACTCCACCCTGTGCCAGCACTGTTAATGCCCATGGTGCGAGAGTCATTTCCTCATCAAGAATATTTGTTATTGAGTGAAACACACTAACCCTTGAGCTGTTTTCATCTAAAGTTACCTTCATAGAAAATGCCTCACCGGTTTTTGCCGCTTCAGGCTTTAAAAAAATGGAATTACCCTTTATTTCATAAGAAACGGGCTTGTTATCAGGGATGTAGGACTGTACATAACGTTCGGGCGAACTCCAAAGCCTATGCCCGCCATAGATATACCAAGCCTCACCCTCGCCAAAATACTCTTGATATTCGGCTGTATCATTTTTGATATTGCGATTAATATCCTCTTTCATCACGTTTTCCTTGCCATGCAGCTTGTAGGAAATAATTCGTGGCCCAATGTCGACAGTCACTATAAGCTCGCAAGTATCGTTCTCCATTTTTAAGCATTTGCCATAATTTTTGTACTCAATCTGATTAATTTTTACACTCATATTCTTTACCTTTCATTAAAATGTTATTTATTGATTAAAATAGGTTTTTGAGTAAAATCACTCCCACATGGCATAGGCTTTTGCATGGAAAGGGAATATAGGTCAGTGCATTTTTCTGCCAGCCTCGATTCATGTATAGCCTGTCTGCTTGATATTGAAAGCATTTTTAAAGAAGTGTTTATTGGTATGCTGCTATTTGCCTTAGATAAAATTTCTCTGCCCTTACTATTCATGCCTAGAATATGTATATAAGCAGGCGGGAAATTAATCATATCAGCTTTTATTTCTAAAAAGCAGCTTAATACAGCTCTCCTAATACTAGCCATGGTATATCGCTTTGACTTTACCAGTGCATAAAGCTCATTAATAGAAGAGGCAATTCTCACTGACTTATATAGCTTATCAGACATACCGCCAATTACATTTGCATATTTGGAAAAGCTTTTTTTATCAATAGTGCGAAGCTTTGAAAGTACGGCTATTTCNAGCTTTTTTATATCAGCAATATTTGAAAAATCAGATTTAGGTAAGAATGATTCAAACTCCTCACCCGTTATCACCATTTTTCTTATTTGTGATGCACTTAAAATTCCTGTATCTTTATCTTTCTCAGCCTTCATTTCATCATGATTTGCATGAAACCTTTTTATAGTAACAGGCTTTATTTGAGAACCAACATCATCTAATGCCTTTATATATTCAATAGCAAGAGTATTATTTGGAGAATTAAGCGTATCTACAATAATATCGTGATAAAACAGCCTTATAGAATCTGATAAAGCACGAGGAAAGCTTTTGCCCTGTCTTATTTCATAGTGAAATTCATCTGATTGAAGAGCATATTCAACAGCACCAGCAGTTTCCTTTAATAAATCAATATCACCACATTCACTACCAAAACTAAGTATATCAATACAATTAAAATTGTCAAGGATATTAATTGCACCTTTTGCAAATATTTCAGCACTAGCTAAGGAATATTGCACAGGAAGCTCAACAACTAAATCCACTCCATTTTCTAAGGCTGTTTTTGCCCTTTTATATTTTTCAGTGATTGCTACATCGCCACGCTGAGTATAATTGCCACTCATTACAGCTACAATATGTGTAGCTCCAAAATCTGACTTTGTTTTTTCTATATGGTATTTATGTCCGTTGTGAAAAGGATTATATTCACTTATTATTCCTGCAATTTTCATTTTTACCTCATTAAAAATATTAAAAGCTTAAAAAATTTCACTACACTTATTTCCTAAAAGCTAATTGTACTATATTTTTATAATAAATCGACAATAAAGCTGTGATTTCTCTTAAAAAACTGATAAAGCCTTGACAATATCAGCTTTAGGGTATAAAATATATACGGCATTTTAATTAAAAAGCAAACTATTTTATATTAACATAAATATTATAACATTTATTGAAAGGAAATTGTGTAAATGAAGATTCTCGTCATTAACGCTGGCAGCTCGTCTTTAAAATATCAATTAATCGATATGGAAGATGAAAGCGTAATCGCAAAGGGAAATTGTGAAAGGATTGGTGTAGATGGGCTTATAACTCATAAGGTAAATGGTTATGAGCTTAAGCAGGAGGCTAGCTTCCCCACTCATGCAGAGGCTTTTGAAAAGCTTGTAGAGGTATTGTTAAACGGGGAACACGCAGTAATCAAGAGTATTAAGGAAATTTCTGCTGTTGGACATAGGATTGTGCAAGGAGCAGAAATTTTTACTGAAAGTGTAATTATTACACCAGAAGTTATTGAAAAGATTGAAGGTATTGCTGAGCTTGCACCACTGCATAACCCTGCTCATGTACTTGCTATGCGTGCTTGCCAAAAGGTATTTGATAAAAGTGTGCCTCAGGTTTGTGTATTTGACACTGCTTTCCATGCTACAATGCCTAAAAAGGCTTATATGTTCGGCGTTCCATACGAATATTATGAGAAATACTCTATTAGAAAATACGGTTTTCATGGTACATCACACAGGTTTGTAAGTCATGAGCTTGCTTCACTGTTAAACAAGGATATAAGTGAGTTGAAAATTATCACCTGCCACTTAGGAAATGGCTGCTCGATAGCTGCTGTTGATAAGGGCAAAGTTGTAGATACATCTATGGGCTTTACTCCTCTTGACGGGCTTATTATGGGAACACGTTCAGGTGCTGTCGACCCATCTGTGCTGACATTTATCATTGAAAAGGAAAACCTTAGTGCAAAGCAGTTAAGCGACTTATTAAATAAAAAATCAGGCTATCTTGGCATTTCAGGAATATCCTCAGACCATCGTGATTTATGTGCTGCTGCTGATAACGGAAATGAAAGAGCAAAAATTGCAATAGATATGCAGATTTATCAGATACAGCGTTATATCGGTGCTTATACAGCAGCAATGGATGGACTTGATGCAATTGTATTTACAGGTGGTATTGGTGAAAACAGCCCGTTCCTGCGTGAAGCGGTTTGCAAAGGGTTAAAATACTTTGGTGTTGAAATAGACAAGGAAAAGAATGTTGTTAGAGGAAAAACCGAAAACCTCACTGCTAAGGGTGCTAAAACTCAAGTATGGGCAATAGCTACTAATGAAGAGCTTCTAATTGCACGTGATACACTTCAGCTTGTTAGCAAAACTAAATAAAATTATACGCATATATAAAAATTTCTGTGAGCTTGCTATATGGCAAGCTCTTTTTATTTATTAAAAGCAATATCCTTAATAACCTCTCCTGCTATTATCAGCCCTGCCACCGATGGCACAAAAGCAATACTTCCGGGAATTTGACGTCTTATATTACAAGTCCTTTTTGTATCAGGGGGGCAAATGCAATTATGCCTGCAACTGTTTTTTTCATCTTCAATCGGAGTCATAGGCTTTTCCTTAGAATATAGAACCTTCAGCTTTTTTATACCCCTTTTCCTCAATTCATTTCGCATTACACGTGCTAAAGGACATACTGAGGTTTTATAAATATCGGATATTTCAAACTGTGTAGGGTCAAGCTTATTTCCTGCACCCATACAGCAAATAATTGGGGTATTTGATTTTTCGCACTTTTCAACAAGCAAAAGCTTTGCACTTACAGTATCGATTGCATCAACTACATAGTCAAAGCTTTTAAAATCAAATTGCTCTGCTGTTTCTTCCCCAAAAAAGGTTTGCATGATATTTATTTTAATCTTAGGATTTATAGCAAGTGCCATATCACGGGCTACCTCTACCTTGTTTTTACCAACTGTATTGCGATTTGCAATAAGCTGCCTATTTAAATTAGTAAGACATATTTTATCATCATCTACAATTGTAAGTGTGCCTACTCCGCTTCTTACAAGTGCATCAACAGTGAATGAGCCAACTCCACCTATACCAAAAACTGCAACATGGGCATTTTCAAGGTTTTTGACTCCCTCATCACCTAGTAATAATTTTGTTCTAGAAAATTGATTTAACACAGACCTTCTATTTCCTCCAGCCATTTAGTTTTTAAATGGTAAATTACATCTTTTCTTTCTACCACTATATTTGTTTTTTTCTTCAATTCATTATCGGATAGAATACTGCATACAAGCTCCCTTGTCGGATTTACTGCAATAGGATTTCCTACAAGACGCATCATAGTAAGATCTCCCGCTGTATCACCATAAGCATAGCATAGACTCAAATCTAAATCATATTTTTCAGCCATTTCAAGCACTGCATTATTTTTGCTTACTCTATCCCACATTGGTATTATTTCGCCATTATATTTGCCGTCATCTCCAATTTTATAAATAGTTCCCTTATAATCATCTAGGCCATATTTCCTTGCCATCTCTGAAACCAGCTCAATCGGTGAGCCTGAAATAGCTACAACCTTATGCCCCTGCCTTTTATGCCATAATATCCTATCACGTGTATAAGCATAAACACGCTCACCCTTTTGCTCTATTACACGCTTTGCAATATATTTTATGTGAAAAGGGTCAGTGTTGAGGACAGTGTCACTATATGTTTCCACCATTTTCATAAGATAAATATCATAGTCACCTACACGTTTATCCCATTTGGTAAAAGCCGGCTCTACTCTGCTGGTCCATTGTGATAGGTCTATTATTTCATAGCGAATAAGCTTTTGCAGCATTTCGCTGATTAAGCCTTCTCTTGAAATCGTACCATCAATATCGAAAAAAGCAGCAGTTCTTCCTGTCATTTTGCACTCCTTCTCAATGCCTGTTTATATCCCTGTGACTAACTCTCACATTATATCCCTTTTGTTCAAGGAAATATGCTGTGCTTTCAGCAAAGGTAACACTTCTATGCTTTCCGCCGGTGCAGCCAAAGGCAATAACCAGCTGAGTTTTCCCCTCTGAAATATAAAGNGGAAGTAAAAATTCAAATAAATTAAAAAGCTTTTGTTCAAGCTCCTTTGCTTGGTTAAATGACATTACATACTCACTCACACTGCTGTCAAGTCCCGTTTTGCCTTTCAGCTCAGGCACATAAAAAGGATTAGGCAAACAGCGAACATCAAATACAAGGTCCGACTCTTCAGGCGGATTATATTTAAATCCAAAGGAATAAATATTTATAATAATACTGTCACTTTTTTTGCTTAAAAACATAGATGCTATAATACTCTTAAGCTTCGATGTAGTTGTCGATGAAGTATCTATTACAAAGTGAGCTTTACCTTTTATATCACTTAATGCCTCTATTTCTGCATCTACTGCCTTGTACAAATCGCCTTTTACTTGTTCATCCAGAGGGTGCTTTCTTCTTGTTTCCTTAAAGCGTTTTACTAAAACCTCTTTTCGTGCAGTAAGAAAAATTATCTTTGTGCTTATTTGGTTTTTATTAAGCTCTTGAATAGCATCATTAAGGTTAAGCAGCATTGTGCCGCCTCTAATATCGGTAGCAATTGCAACTTTTTTTACATCGCAATCATTTGCACATATTTCACCGAATTTAGGTATCATTTGAGGGGGCATATTATCTATGCAAAAAAATCCTATATCTTCCAAAAACCTCATCACACTTGATTTTCCTGCACCTGAAAGTCCTGTAACAATGACAAATTCCATTTTAAATTCCTATTCCCAGATTAACATTTCACATTCCAGCTTTATGCCGGTCTGCTCATTGACCTTTTGCTTTACACAATTTACAACATCTAAAACATCATCGAATGTTGCGTTATTTTTATTTATTACAAAGCCACTGTGCTTTGTACTCACCTCAGCTCCGCCACAAGCTTCACCTTTAAGCCCACAGACTTCAATGAGCCGTGAGGCATAGTCGCCGACAGGCCTTTTAAAAGTACTTCCTGCACTTGGATACTCCAAGGGTTGTTTGTCAATACGCCTTTGCATAAGCTCATTCATTCTTGATTGTATCGTGTTATAATCGCCTTTTTTAAGCTTAAAGCTAACGCTGGTTATACAAGCGTTATTTAATGAAAAATAGCTTTTTCTATATGAAAGCTGCATTTCTTCAGCCTTCATAGTCTTTAGCTCACCCTTTTCTATATAATTACAATGGCTAATAATATCCTTGATTTCCCCACCATAAGCACCGGCATTCATAAACAACGCACCACCGACCGACCCTGGTATGCCATATGCAAATTCTAAGCCGGTAAGAGAGCTTTGCAATGCCTTTTTACATACAGAAATAAGCTTTGCACCTGCTTGTGCTGTGATAATATTATTTTCAACGGAAATCTCCGCCATATCCTTGCCCAATACGATAACAGCACAGCTTAGTCCCTTATCACTTATCAGTACATTACTACCCATACCTAGAATACGATATGGCAAATTTTCTTTCTTACAAATTTTCAGCAGTGAAAGAAGCGACTCTTCACTATTAGGTTTTACAAGTATATCACATTTTCCACCAATTTTCATAGTAGTGTAGGGAGCGAGTGTTGCACACTCTTCATAATAGCAATTATAATTTTTAGCCGTTTTTATAAGATTTTTATATAAATCAAATGCTTTCTGCAAGTTTTACCTCCCATTATAATTTCATGCCCTCTTTAAATTATGAAGGAAAGCAGCACCGATAATACCTGCATCATTGCCCAGCTTAGCAACATCAAGCTTAGTGCTTTTATGAGGGTCTATGCAGTAGCTTTCCTCGTTAATAATTTTTTCAAGAGGCTTGATAATATTATCGCCTTCTTTACAAATGCCTCCACCAATAAGTAAAACCTCCGGCTGAAAAATATTAACTATATTAACAAGCCCTGTGCCAAGATATGAAATATATTTATCAACCACTTCTTTAGCGTATTTATCATCGACCCTCATTCCATCAAATGCTGTTTTTCCATCTACATTATTCAAATCTCCGACTATTTCCCACATTTTTGAATTTTCATTTTCTTTCATAGCCTCTTTTGTCATGGAAATTAAAGCACTAGCTGATGAATAAGCCTCAAAACAGCCTTTTCTGCCACAAGTACAAGCTCTACCATCCTTCTCAATAACAGTATGACCAAGCTCAGCACCACAGAAATTAAACCCTGTATAAATTTCACCATTAATAATAATTCCACCACCAACACCAGTACCTAGAGTGACTACCACGATATTATTATATCCTTTACCACCACCTGCCAAATACTCCCCATATGCTGCGGCATTTGCATCATTTTCAATTGCGATACTTTTATTAAGCTTATTTTGTAACATTCCACCCAAGTCAGTATTCTTAAAGCCAAGATTATTTGAATAAAGTACAATGCCAGTGTTTCTATTAGCAGCTCCAGGTGTGCCTATACCGATATTTTTTACATTATCAAGCTTTATATTCGCTTTTTCACATGCCAGTAAAACACCATCAGCAATGCTTTGAGCAATTTCCTCGGCACTGCGTGGAAGATTAGTTTTGATATTAGAGCTTGCAACTATATTGAAATTTTCATCTACCACACCGGTTTTTATATTTGTTCCGCCTAAATCAACGCCTATGCTATACATAGTTTATCTCCTTAAATTATATAATATAAATTAAATTAAAATGCCTAATAATTCTCTTTTATAGGTTAATATGCTTTTGCAAATAATTTTCAAACCTTATTAAATCAGCATTTATGATTAAATCCTCGGGAAAATCGGCTTCGTTTAAAAGCTTTATAGCTTTTTCAAATTCGCCTATTCTAGTACAAAAATGTGCATCAGAATTTACAACAATCTTTGTACCGTGTTTTTTACAGGAAAGTAAAATTTCCTTATATCTTTCTGCTTCAGCAGTACGGTTTAACCTTGAATTATTTAATTCAATCAGCTTATCCTTCTTTGTGCAATAAGAAAAAACCTCATCAAAATCAAAGTCAAAATCAATCGTTACACAATGGCCTATTGCATTTACCCTTGGATTATCCAAAAGCTTAATATATGAATTTGTATGCTCCGCCTTACTAGAGGGCATACAAACAGGGTGATGATATGAAGCTACAATCCACTCGATACATTCATAAAAATTATTATTCTCTACATCTATGTTCCCGTCATAATCAATAATATTTGCCTCAATACCCTTTACTACTTTTACACCGTCTATTTCACGGGGAATAGCTTTCATATTAGTGAAATGCCAAATATGTGGAGAATCAGGCATCTTTACACCGTGGTCTGTGATTGCAAGGTATTTTAATCCGTTCTTTTTAGCAAAGGCTACATTTTCCATCACAGTTGAATATGCATGGTCCGATGCTATTGTATGTGTGTGCATATCAGCTATAAACTTCATTTTTTCTATCATTCCCATTCTGTTACTATATCATTTGCTTCCATATTCAACCCAAGCTTTTGCATAAGCTCAGAAGCAGCATTATATCCCATCTTTTTCTGCCTATTATTCATAGCGGCTACTTCTAGTATAACAGCTAAATTCCTTCCCGGCTTTACAGGTATTGTAAGGGAAGGTACTTTTACACCAAGAATCGTTACATAATGATTATCCATACCCATACGGTCATATACCTTTTCGGGATTCCATGCTTCAAGCTCTACAACAATATCAATTTTTTCGGATATTTTTACAGAGCCTATTCCAAAAAGATGACGAGCATTAACAATGCCAATTCCCCTCAACTCTAAAAAGTGACGTATATTATCGGGAGAGCTTCCTACAAGTGTGATGTTAGATGCTTTTCTTATCTCCACTGCATCATCTGCTACAAGTCTATGCCCACGCTTAACAAGCTCTATTGCTGTTTCACTTTTACCTACACCACTTTCGCCAAGAATAAGCATACCTTCACCATAGACTTCAATCAAAACGCCATGACGAGTGATTCTAGGAGCAAGCTCAAGGCTCAGGAAATTTATTAGCTTTGACATAAAAGTAGAGGTGCTTTCAGCAGAGCGAAGTAAAGGTATTTCATAATTCTTAGCAGCCTCAAGCATTTCTGGAAAGATTTCAAGGTTTCTTGTCACTACAAATGCTGGAATACCTTTAGAAAACAGCTTGTCAAAGTTTTCTTGTCTTTGCTGTGCAGAGATGGTTTCCAAATATGCGTGCTCCATTTTTCCTGCTATTTGAATCCTATTAGGGTCAAAATACTCATAAAATCCTGAAAGCTGCAAACCACAGCGATTTATATCATTGTTGCTTATCATTACTTCATTTTTATCATTTGGCTGAAATATAATTTCCAACTCAAAATTGTCTATGATTTTAGATAAGGCAACCTCAAAATTTTGTGCCATATTAATTCCTTTCACAATTTAACTTTTTATTTATTATACTATAATATTAAAATTATTTCAATAGATTATCGCAGTTTAATATAATTATTTCCACTGTTTACGTCATAAAATAAGGAATTATACAAAAACTTTAATATAAGTAAATTTAATTAACAATTTATAAACATTTTTTTAAATAAATTTGACAAAATTAAATTTCAGTGGTATAATAAATTTGCAAATTTTCATTGGAGGAGTTTTATGGACGCTGATAAAAGAAATAATATAATTNCCATAANCTTTGTTGTACTAACTATTCTAGCAGTAATTATCGGCATAATAATTTCATCAAACAAAGACCCAAACAAAGACGATATTAAAGCTGATATCTCGCTTTCTGATGAGGATTCACAGCCACAAAATACCACCGCCGAGCCTAAAGCTACTAGCACATCTTCCTCGGTTGATACAACAATTCCCGATACAGGAAGTAAGCCGTCGGACTCTACAAAAACTAACGATAATGTTGACGCCGACCCAATTGATGAACAAATTATGTATTCATGGGGAGCAAATTTCAGGCAATCACCTGATTTATCCTCAAAAATTCTTTCCTACCTGCCTTTAAACGCTGAAATAAAGGTAATTGGCACAGATGGCGAGTGGTATATCTGTGAGGTGGATGGAGTGCAAGGATATGTACATAGCACAGTTCTTTCAAAAACTAAGATAACTTCAAACACAGACAATGAGAGCAAGCCAAACACTGATACGCAAAGCACAAATCAAAATGATAGTACAACAGTGCAGGGTACTGATGCCGACTCTCGAGCTTCGCAATCCGATAATAGCACTGAATAAAGAACATTGTCACCAAACTTGTTTATTGTAAAGTTTCTCATATCAATCACAAATCCTGTTATAGCAGGATTTTTTTAATTAGCAGCTATTCGCTCTAGGAATTGCATTGTATTAGCGTTAATCCCTTGACAAATTGAGCTAAAACCCATATAATTAAAAGAGCGTATTATTAGTAAAAATTATTTTCATATAAAAGTAAAAGGAAGTATTTTAATGAGTATTGAGCTTGCAAAAACCTATTCTCCAAAAGATTTTGAAGATAGAATTTACAGGGAGTGGGAGGAAAAAGGATATTTTAAAGGGGTTGCTGATAAGAGCAAAAAGCCCTTTACAATAGTTATTCCACCACCAAATATTACCGGACAACTTCACATGGGCCACGCTTTAGACAATACATTTCAAGACATTCTTATAAGGTATAAAAGGATGAACGGTTATGCTGCCCTTTGGCTACCCGGAACTGACCACGCTTCAATTGCTACTGAGGCAAAGGTTGTTGAAGCTATGAAAGCCGAAGGCTTAACTAAAGATGATGTAGGCAGAGAAGGTTTTTTAGAGCGTGCTTGGGCATGGAAGGAGCAGTATGCAAACCGCATTGTTAACCAGCTGAAAAAGCTTGGTTCTTCATGCGATTGGGACAGGTTGCGTTTCACCCTTGATGAGGGCTGCTCTAAGGCTGTTCAAAACGTGTTTGTAAATCTATATAACAAAGGTCTTATTTACCACAGCGAAAGAATAATAAATTGGTGTCCTAAATGTAAAACCTCAATTTCCGATATTGAGGTTGAGCATGAGGAAAGTCAAGGATTTTTTTGGCATATTGATTATCCTCTTTCCGATGGAAGCGGCAGCGTACGTATTGCTACAACACGTCCTGAAACGCTTTTAGGTGATACAGCTATTGCTGTTCATCCTGATGATGAAAGATATAAGAGCATTGTAGGTAAGATGGTAAAGCTACCTCTAACCGATAGAGAAATCCCCATTGTTGCTGATGAATATGTGGATATGGAATTTGGTACAGGTGTCGTAAAAATTACACCGGCACATGACCCTAATGACTTTGAGGTTGGAAAACGCCATGACCTGCCTATAATAAATATAATGACCGACGAGGGTATAATCAATGAAAATGGCTATGCCTACAAGGGTATGGAAAGGTACGAGGCTAGGAAAGCTATTGTATCCGATCTTGAAAAGCAGGGCTTTTTACACATGGTAGAGCCTCACACTCATAATGTTGGACATTGTCAAAGATGCGGCACTGTTGTTGAACCTAGAGTAAGCCTGCAATGGTTCGTAAATATGGAACCTTTGGCAAAGCCGGCGATAGATGCTGTTAAAACAGGAGAATTACGCTTTGTTCCCAAGCGATTTGAAAACACATATCTTAATTGGATGGAAAACATTAAGGATTGGTGTATCTCCCGTCAATTATGGTGGGGNCATAGGATNCCTGCTTATTATTGCCAAAACCCTGATTGCAAGCANGAAATCATTTCTAAGGNAGCTCCTCATGCCTGCCCTAAATGCGGCGGCAAGGTTGTTCAAGATGAGGATACTCTTGACACATGGTTCAGCTCTGCTTTATGGCCTTTCTCCACTCTTTAGGATTCCTGCTTATTATTGCCAAAACCCTGATTGCAAGCATGAAATCATTTCTAAGGAAGCTCCTCATGCCTGCCCTAAATGCGGCGGCAAGGTTGTTCAAGATGAGGATACTCTTGACACATGGTTCAGCTCTGCTTTATGGCCTTTCTCCACTCTTGGTTGGACTGGTGAAGAAGGTGAGGAGATAGCTGAAGATTTTAAATACTTCTATCCAACATCTGTGCTTGTAACAGCTTATGACATTATATTTTTCTGGGTTGCTAGAATGATTTTTTCAGGAATTGAGCATACTGGGAAGCTGCCATTTAAAGACGTATTTATTCATGGGCTTATGCGTGATGAACAAGGCAGAAAAATGAGTAAATCATTAGGAAATGGAATTGACCCGTTGGAAATTATAGAAAAATACGGTACTGATGCCTTAAGACTAACAATCGTCAGCGGAAACTCCCCCGGCAATGACATTAATTGGTCTGAAACAAAACTGACTGCTTCCAGAAACTTTGCAAACAAGCTATGGAATGCCTCACGCTATATTCTTATGAATTTGCCCGAAGGCTTTAAGGCTGGAGCTTTACCAAAGGAATTAACTATTGAAGACAAGTGGCTTTTAACACGATTCAACAATTTGGCAAAGGAAGTTACCGATAATATTGATAGCTATGAACTTGGTGTTGCCGTTCAAAAAATACGTGATTTTATATGGGAAATTTACTGCGACTGGTATATTGAGCTTACGAAGCCTAGAATTTCAGAGGGTGGAGAAAAAGCTTTAAACGCACAAAAAGTACTAGTTTATGTCATGCAAGGTATGCTAAAATTATTGCACCCCTTTATGCCGTTTATCACCGAAGAAATATGGCAAAGCATAGATAGCAATGCTAAAAGCATTATGATAAGCGAATGGGTAAAGTATGATGAAAGCTTAAGCTTTGTTAAGCAGGAGCAGGAATTTTCTAAGGTTGTCGAGCTTATACGTGCTATTCGTGTACAAAGAAATGAGCTTAATGTTCCTGTATCTAAAAAAGTAAGCTTATTTATAGAAACCGATGATAAGGATATTTACAATCAATGTGCAATTTTCTTTGAAAAGCTTGCAGGCATTTCATCAATAAGCTTTGTTGATGGCAGCATTGAGGATGCTGAAAAAATGGCTGCTGTCGTTGCTACTGGTGCAAGAGCATTTATTCCTTTAGGAGAGCTTGTGGATAAGGAAAAGGAGCTTGCTAGACTTGAAAAAGAGCTTGAAAAAGCAAAAAAGGACGTTGAATTTTCAAGGTCAAAGCTGAATAACCCTAATTTCATATCTAAAGCACCAAAAGCTCAGGTAGAAAAGGAACAAAAAAAGCTTGAAATAGCCTTAGAAAGATTAAAAAACATTAAAAAATCACAGGAAAATTATAAATAATTACTATTTAGCTATTGCATTTGATAATATCCTATGATATAATATTTTCCGTATCATTATATAAGATAATATTTCTATCATTAAAAATAGAAAAGTATTTTTCATGTAAAGTAACGATCTTTAATTCGTATAAAAAGTGCCTTTAAGGGCAAAATAAGGAGGAACAAATGGACGCATTAGAAATTATAGGTTCTATATTACTGTTGATTTCTTGTATTTTCATTATTGCTGTTGTACTTATGCAAGATACACAGCAGGGTATGTCCCAGCAGATTACAGGTAGCTCGGGTGATAATTATTATCAGAAAAATTCTGGCAGAACAAAGGAAGCTCGCATAAAAAGAGCAACAACAACTGCCGCTGTTATTTTCTTTGTTGTAACTGTTGCTGTAAATATTATTAATGCAAATTTCAAATCATCATCAAACAACAGCTCAGATACTGAAAGCACATCACAAACTTCCGTATCTGATACAACAAGTGCAGATTCAACAACTGCACCCGAAAATACAACTGTACAAACAACTGCCGAATAATTACAGGGGTTATCTTAAGGAAATGAAACAGTATTCCCCTTATTTGCAAATTTAAGGCTTTAGCTTGCGTAAATTATTTTTATGAAGATTTGCAAAGATTGTTAGCGAAAATTTAAGCGAGGGGTTTTTCCCCTCTTTTTATTTTGTAAAATTGAGAAAGTAAATTATGAAAACAAATTATATTAACAGCTTGAAATCAAAAATCATGTCCACGCTCTATTTAAACGGTGAAAAAGGCATATCTGCTAAAGATATTACAGCAGCTTTAAGGCTTTCTAAAAAAGACAAAAAAAGCCTTTCATCAACATTAGCTGAGCTTGTTGACTCAGGATTTTTATCTAAAAGTCAAAATAAAAAGTATTTTTTAAAAAATAGAAATAACTTTTTTATCGGTGAAATTTCAGGAATAAGCTCAAAATTCGGTTTTGTTAAGCCAAAAAATCAAGACAAGGATTTATTTGTTCCCGGTCATGATTTGCAAGGGGCAATTGTCGGGGATAAAGTGCTTGGCGTTTTGATGGAGGAAAAGGGTGAAAATCGTTCAGCAGTAGGAAAAATTCTTTCTATCCTAGAGGAAAATGAAAGCTTGCTTTCCGGCACTATTATAAGAAACGGTATGCGGCTTATGGTTATGCCCGATAGCTTTAGCCAAATTCCTTTGACTATATTAAAGGCAGGAAAAAAGTTATTTTCCGTCAATGATAAGGTTTTATTTAAAATCTTTAAGCGAGGTTCATCTCACTCTGAGCATTGCGTTCAAATCATTGATGTTTTAGGAAATTCAGATAGTGCTAAGGTATGTGTAAATGCTTATTTAGCATCTAATAGCATTGCTGTTGATTTCTCTGAGCTAGCACTTTTACAAGCTGAAGAAATAAATCAAAAAGGAATAGATAAAAAAGAATTGAAGTCAAGACTCGACTTAAGAGAGCTTGATATTTTTACTATTGACGGTGCCGATACAAAGGATATAGATGATGCTGTTTCCATTGAAAAATGTGATAGCTTTTATCGTCTTGGCGTCCATATTGCTGATGTATCACATTATGTAAAACGAAATAGTGATATTGAAAAAGAGGCATTTAAAAGAGGAACAAGCATATACTTTGCCAACGCAGTTATACCAATGCTGCCTCCTGCTTTATCTAATGGAATTTGCTCGCTTAACCCACGGACAAACAGGCTTGCTTTTTCATGCTTTATGCAAATAAATTTTGATGGCAAATTATTAAATTATAGCTTTCATAAAAGCCTTATACGCTCAAGGGTTAAGGGNGTTTACGAGGAGATAAACCGTATTTTTGAAGGCAATCCTACTAAAGCTATACTTAAAAAATATGAAAAGGTTATGCCATATCTCAAGGATATGAGGGAGCTTTCGGATATTTTAAAGCAAGCAGAAAAAAAGCGTGGCGCACCTGAAATTTCTTCAGATGAAACCAAGCTAACTCTTGATGAGAATGGCAAGTGTGTCGATGTGGGACTTCGCCAAAGTGGTATTTCACAGGGTATGATAGAGCAATTTATGCTTATGGCAAACAGGTCGGCTGCCAGTCTAGCTATACAAAACAAGCTGCCATTTGTCTATCGTGTCCATGAAAAGCCTCCAGCCGATAAAATAGCAGAACTAAAAAGAGTGCTTGATACTTTAAATATAAATACAGCAGGACTTAATGCAAATGCTGAACCTAAGGTTCTTGCTGATATTTTAAATACAAACAAAGATCATGAGAGATTTCGTGTCATTAACAGACTTGTGCTAAGGTCAATGTCAAAAGCTAAATATAGTGAAGAGCCTATTGGCCACTACGGACTTGTGCTTAATGATTATGCTCATTTTACTTCACCTATAAGAAGATATTCTGACCTTGCAGTGCATAGAATTTTAGCCGACTTCATCAGTAATAACACGCAACAAAGCATAGTGAAAAAATACACTGATTATGCAAGGGATAGTGCAAGAAAAGCAACAATAACAGAGCTAAATGCTATAAAATGCGAAAGAGAATGCACTGATTTTTACACAGCTGAATATATGTCACTTCACATAGGAAGCAGCTTTAAGGGTATAGTTTCAGGGGTTAATAATCAAGGAATTTTCGTTCAACTAGAAAACTCAATTGAGGGCTTCGTTCCTCTGCAAAGCCTGCCAGACGGAATTTATGAATCTATTAATGGCATTTCACTATTAAATCAGCTTTCAGGAAAGAGCTTTACAATTGGCGATAAAATAGTAGTTAGATGTGTAAATACAAATGTCAGTATGGGTGAGATTGAATTTGATTTGCCTGAATATGAAGACGATATAAATCGTAATATAAAAAACACAACCGCAAAACAAAGCACAGGAAAAAGACCGTCAAGAGAAAACAAGTCCGATTTTGCTCAAAGTCTTGAAAAATCTACTCGTGCTTCTCGGAATAATCCTTATCCAAAATTGAAAAAAGGTCGTTCTCACAGCAAACAAAACAAGCGCCGTCGTCCTCCAAAACAATAATTACCTTTTCTCCAGCCTTAAACTTTCTTTTAAGTCCACTTTCTGCTGAATTTGCTGAAAGTGCCTTATATTCATATGCCTTCCCCTCAAACAAGAACTTTATTTTGCCAAAATCGCCTTCTTCGCCGCTTATTTCTTGAGTAATAATCGCATTTAAGCCGCTTAAATCATCTTTTTGAGGAAGCTTCTTTTTTCGCTTAAGAAAATACGACTTGATAAATTGTTCTAATACTGCATTAAAGGCTATTGCAAATATAATTGATGATAGCATTGATACTTTATTAAAGCCGATGGCTTCCGCTATCAATCCTGATACAGAAAAAACCAAAAGAAATACACCTAAGCTCAAAAAAGAATTAGGCAAAAACAAGCTAACGCTCAGCACTTTTCCTTTATCATTATAAAAAGGCTTTTCTAAAGCATTTAAGCTGCCGCCAAAAGCCTTTAATAATACAGGCAAGCACAGTACAACGATTGATAATAGCAAAGTAAAGCAATATAAAATTATAATAATATCACAACCTTTGGAGGAATTATGCAAGAAACTCAGAAAAAAATCAATAAAGAATGGTTTATAGATGTTTTTAAAAGAATCTGGCATATTAAAGAATGGAAGTCGCTTTATACCGAAAACAGACAAGTGGCTAATTACATAATATTTGGTGTTGTCACCACTGTTGTTAGCTTTATATCCTATTGGCTGGCTAGAAAATTCATGTTTATAAGAGAAGGAGGCAGTGGCGGTGAAATCGACATTGCTTTATCTACTACCTTTTCATGGATCACTTCCGTAACCACTGCATTTATCACAAATAGGCTTTGGGTCTTTGATGGAAAGGTCAAAGGTGCTAAAAACCTGCTTATACAAACCTTTAACTTTTATAGCTCCAGATTTCTCACATATATCTTTGAAGTAGGCTTTATGTGGGTGATTACAAGCTTTTTATTCCCCGATAATAAAACGCTTGAGCTTGTAGCAAAAATTATAGCAAACTTTTTTGTTCTTATTTTAAACTTTATTTTAAGTAAGCTATTCGTATTTAAAAAGAAAAAATAACATTTAGTAATATTAGAAAACTTGCCGTAAAAACGACAAGTTTTTTATTATATCTAAATAATTGCTTTAAAACTCAGGTATATCCTCATAATTTCTTATTTCTCTCGACTGTAAAAAGAAAATAGAGATAAGATATGCTAATACACAAAGCACAAGTGTGATAATGATTGTAATGACTATCTCATATATAGACACACTTTGATTATCCATTAAATATGATGAAATTAGATTAGGAAATGCCATAGGGTAGTAGGAATAAAGACCCATTTTCACAAAAACATTATTAAGCAAATATGCACCTAAAATCGTGCTGATAGCACCTATTCCGGCTTTTCCACTGGATAAGCCTATACAAAATGAAGTACAAACCAAAAACAACGGAAGTAAAGATATTGTAGCTGCGTATAATAATATTTGTCCCATGTCTATATTAAATGCTATAACAGCACCTTCAGGCGCTTTGTCAAATAAATTCATTGACATTATACCGATGATTAAAGTCATAAGAAAATTAACAATATATACAAATATGGGATAAATAAAAAATTTTGCACTTACATAATTTACGGATTTTAAGCCTGCTGAATTGGGGATAATATGAGCCTTTTCCTTTTGCTCCTTACCTGACGCACCCATAAGCAAAAAAACAGATAAAACAATAGTAAGAATAGTACCTAATATAGATAATGTGGTGAACATAGAGCCCTGTGAAAAAGTTTCTTTAATTAAATCAAAATCCTCATATTCGCCAAATTCCTCTGTTGATATCCCCATTTCCTCAGGATTTATTGTCATGCCAGTTACACCGACAATATCATCGGCATATGAATAAAACAGTGTAAATAAAATCATAATTAAAATAGGAACTAAAAGAATCACATATAGCTTTCCCGACCTTGAAAAATATAACAACTCTTTTTTAAAGCTTGCTTTTAACTGCATATTCTCCCCCTATGCCTTTCTATTTTGATTAGTATATTTAAAGTAAATATCTTCAAGCGAAGTACCCTCAACATTTATATTCTGTGGGATAATCGCCCTTAGTGCAAGAGATTTAGTGATTTTCTCAATATCCGCTTCTTTATCGGTTATAGTAAAGGAAAGCTCCATTTTATTCACACTTAACTTAACGCTGTCATAGCCTTCTTCCTTTAAAGCCAAAACGTCCTCATCACTAATAGGCTTTAACAGCCTTACATGAAGAAT
>JGI24709J26583_10001149_pt1 | contig 22495 bp, 22 predicted proteins | sample BioPla2DNA1_FD_26583 | JGI IMG/M metagenome (IMG submission 26583) | reverse complement strand
AATAATTTAATTCATTTTACTTTAATAATTACTACTTTTAATAATTACAGATTACATTAAATGTGATCATACTAAATGTGATTTTATGAAATATGCAATTATCAGTGTTACAGAAAAAGGGCATAATTTGGCTAAAACTATATTAAGTTATCTCGAAGACGATCCATCTGTCATAAAAGCGGATATTTTCAATAAAAATGTAAAATCAACATTAAATGAACATTTTCATGATTATGACTGTTGGGTTGGGGTTATGGCTTCAGGTATAATGGTTCGAAATCTCTGTGATCTAATAAAAACGAAATTCACGGATCCCGCTGTTTTAATAGTTGGTGAAAATGGTAAACATGTAATTAGCTTATTATCTGGTCATGTTGGTGGGGCAAATCATTTCACTGTTAAGTTAGCGGGTATGATAGGCGCTGTTCCAGTCATTACCACAGCAACAGATTTAGCAGGGAAAATGGGCGTTGATACCTTAGCATACCAGTACTGGTTAGATATCACTCATAAACAGTTCATTAAAACCATGAATCAACATATTGCTTCAGGTGGTAAGGTAGATCTAGATTTACCACCAAATTTTCATTTTCTAAAAAATCATCCAATAGTCAACAAGTCTTACAATATTAATCAATGGGACAAGTCATTTATCCAAGCTAAATTATCTGACGAAAAGGTTTGTCTTACACCTAAAAGGATGGTTGCTGGAGTTGGTAGTAAAAAGGGAGTCACAGAAGAACAAGTTTTCTTTGCTTTACGTTCTGCTCTTCAACACTTACATATACCATTAGACAGATTGGATGCTATGGCCACAGCTGAAATTAAAGAAGATGAAGAAGGAATTAAATTAGCTGCAATTAAATCCCAACTACCTTTGAAAATAATTTCCCTTGACAAAATACGTCATTTTCATCATCCAGACTGCACACCTTCCCCACTTGTAAAACGTGAATTTGGAATTGAAGGAGTATCTGAACCAGCAGCATTACTCGAAGCAGGGGAAAATTCCCGCTTGATCCTAAAAAAAACTGCGTACAATGGGGTGACTGTTGCAGTTGCAGTTGCAGTTTGAGTGTAACTTTTACCAATCTAATAAACTACACATAAATCTTAATCTTCGAAATATTTTTATCATGCCTTATTTTTTTAAATAAGGAGTGTTAAATCATTTTTTTGGAATTCATTACCAAAACATTTTTAAAGGCCAAGATATAAACAAACTTGGATAAGGCTTGTTATGAATTATCAATTTAAGCAACTTTTATCATGAACACAATTAAATCAATGGAGGCATTATTATGAGTGCGGAATCATTTGAACGCTGTAATCAGATTTTAAAACATATCATGGGTGATACTAGCGTCCCTAGAAATATTAGAAGAGCTGCTGAGGAATCTAAAAATTTATTGTCTCAAGATGATGACGAACCAACCATTAGAGCCAGTACAGTAATTTCTATTTTGGATGAAATAAGTAACGATCCTAACATACCAATTCATGCTAGAACACTTATTTGGAATGTTTTAAGTGAATTAGAATCAGTACGCGAGTAAAAATTTTTGTCAAAGATTATTTTCAATTTTTAATATTTTTTTTCTAAAAATTTTCGTGTTTTTTTTTTAAATGATTTAAAAATAATATAATTATCTATTTATGTTTTAATTCTAAAAACAGCTAATTGCTGATATCCACAAGTTTCAGTGTTGTAAATCTTTCATGTTTCCTAAAACTCGTGATATGAATTGTGTTTTTGCTGTTTCTTCAACAAATTCTGCTAAGAGTGTAGCTTCTAATAAATTTTCTCCAGTTGCTACAAGACCATGATTTTTTAGGATTACCACATCTTCATCTATCAATCCACTTCCTACTAAATTAGCTAGTTCGGCACTTCCTGGTGGGGCGTATTCAACCATTTTTAAGAATGGGGGGTGCGTCTTACCAAAACCTTCAAGTCGTTCTATTCGTTCATTGGCCATTGCGAATCCAGTAACATATGGTGAATGGGTGTGCACGATTCCTTTAACATCATCTCTTTTTCGGTACACATCTAAGTGGAGTTGTAATTCTGATGACGGTTTTTTACCACCAGCAATAATTTTCCCGTTAATATCAACGATCGATATTTCTTCTGCTTTCAAATGACCAAGTGACACATTACTTGATGTTATGATTACGGTATCATTAGAACGAGCACTAATATTCCCTGATTTTCCAGGAACAAGGCCTTTATTGTAAATATGACGACCAGTTTCACAAATTTTCGTAATTAATGGTTGATTCATGTAATTATCACCTGAAAAAGAATTATTTCCAAATTTAACACCAAATATTATTATTTATATTCATTTTTTTTTAACTTGGCAAGAACCACTCTATATATTATTTGTAATCTGAAAAAGTTTCTTAAATGAAATGTTTTTATTAGTTAATCCTAATTAATTGAAGTCTAACATTTTCAAGCTACCATTGTTTATAACAGGGACTTGTGCGCAGGTAGGAACTATATTATAGATTTTTTGAAACTCTGTCTGAGACTGGAAAGTTCCACTATTTATGAGATGTATGCCCTTATATTTTTTGTAACTATTAATGTGCACATGTCCAGTATGAAAAACATCAGGTATATCATCAATTACTAAATGGTCCTCAATTTCCGATGCTAGTGGAGTTCGTTCACCATATATAGGTGCTAAATGTCTTTTTTCCAAAAGTTCTTTCATAATTAATTCTGATTGTTGGTGACTCATGCCTTTAACAGTCATGGCCATATCATCAAAGCTCCGACCGTGATATACGAGTACTTTAATACCATCTAAACTAACCAGAGCAGGATTACTAACAAATTCAGTAGTTTTCAAATCATGAAGGTTTTTCGCATAATCTTCAGGTATAGCGGGTTGAGGTTCGGCAAGACGACTTGCATCGTGGTTTCCAGGAGCTATTATAATTTTCACATCATTTATATCTCCAAAAAGTCGTGCTGCTTCTTCATACTGTTGGTGAATGTCTTTTATGGTTAGTTCTTTATCTTGACTGGGATAAACTCCAATGCCATCCACAATGTCTCCGGCTACTACGACATATTTTACATTGTTGGCGATTTCACGCTGCTCCTCATCTCCAAAATCGCCATTTATCCATTTTATAAACCGTTGAAATGCGGAATCAAGGAATGTGGAACTGCCGATGTGGATGTCACTAAGAAATACTGTTCCAAAATTCATACTTTTTTCATCGATTCTTGGCACCCCTGGATTTATAATTTCGCTGGCCATAATTAGACTGCCTTTTCTACTCCCAACAACTCCCACTACTTCATCTTTAACAATTCTTTCAGCTTGTTCAAAGACTTCATGGTTTTCATTGTGAATTAATACTGTAGCATCCCCTGTTTCATCTTCTAATTCGATTAATTTGTGATTGTTTTTAGTGTTACGTATGTCATTAACCATACCTACAATTTTAACCACATCATCAAGACTAGTGGCTATTTTAACTGAAGTAACATCTTTAAGCTCGCTTTTATTGGTTAACATCTCTTTAAGTTTATGGTAACGATTTTGGAAATAACTTGAAAGGTCTTTAATTTCCCCATTGGTGTAGGATTTGCGGCTGGTGTCTTTAAGAATTTCAAAGTTAAATTCTTTGGGCAGCAAATGGCTCTGAGCCATTTGATCATAACTTTTCGGGGAAGGTGTTCTATTCAAATAGTTTTCTACCAANGCACCGGTTAGAACTACCATTTCTGGGGATGATATTGTGATATGGTTAATTAGTGATTCTACTAGNTTAGAGGAATCATCATAATTTTTAATTTTAAGATACGCCTCTTCATCAATTAGTATGTCTGCATCTGTGAATTTTGATATGATATTTTCAGTCATTTGGGCTCCTAATAAATTATGAAGGAATTGTATAATTTCCTTTATTGAATTACTTTATTAGTTCACAAGTGTTAGACTCTATTTTTTTTCTATCAATTTATCTACTTTATTTTTTATTATCATTATTTATACATCTTTATTTGAATCATTTTTTCCTCTACTTGAGGTATAAATCCACTTCCCGACTTAAATTACCATAATTTTCTCGAAATTTGTCCAATTTTTCCTTGGATTTTATTAATTTTTCCTTGGATTGTTCGTTTGAACCATCTTTAAGAAGATTCAAGTGTTCAATAATAGCAACAACAGCTTCTTGTAGAATAATAATTGTTTTTAAAAGATTAATTTGAAGGTTTTTGCATTTTGATGGAGGATTTAACTTTTCATATTTGAAAAAAATGTTTTCTAAGTTTTTTCTAATTTTTTCCATTTTCAGATAGGTTTTCTCCAAATCTACGCTATTATATTTTTCTTGAGTGGGAATTTCCCTAATTATAAGTAATTCTATTCCAATCTCTTTCAAGGTTTTTTTACTTTTTTTTAAGAATTGTTTTTTGGTCATCCCAAACATCAAACATCGCCTAATTTAGAATTATATTCATTTAATTACACTATTTCCTATTCTAATAATCTCTTAACATTTGGGTTTTGTTTTCACAAAACTTATATTATTTTAAAACTATTGTAGTGTAATAATAGAATTCTTACAACCTGATCTGGGGATAAGTTTTTTTTATGATTAAAAACACTTTTGGTAATAGTTAAAATATTAATGTATTAATCTACAATCTTTCTTTGAGATATGTTTCATTAACTTGGACGTCTTTAAGTATTGAAAATAAAACTTAAGTGACACATCCAATTCCTTGTTAATAGTTGTTTGAATCTTACCCAATTACAATTTAATTTATCTGAAAAGTATAAGGTGATATATTGTCCAAAGCAGTTAAAATAATATTATTCCTAGTTTTCTTTGCCGTATTCTTTGAGGCGGGTTTATTTGCATCTTACACCATAGTAACCCAACAACCCCCTAATCCTACTGATTTAATTGAAATGCAAATCAATGGTATTAGTTCCTTGTTTAATTTAGGCACGCCAAAGATTGCTACTCCTAATAATGTGAAGATTTTAAATAAAAATGAGGTGGTAGAAGCCTTGAAGGCTAAAACTGGTGTTGATGGCATTAACCTAGAGACACTCACAGCCCAAACATATCAGAACACCAATGACGCTAATATAACGGTAAATATCACTGCTATGGGATATAGGGATGATAAAAGTGGTGGAACTACCAATGTAAGCACTATTGTGATCAAATCTAATGAAACTTATAGTATTACTGCAACAGCTGTAGCAGTTCCAAAAATTGATGGAGTGAAGATTAAAGTGGGTTCCATTGTGATTACTTCTACTAGAATATTGTACAATCGATAATTAATCTTTTTTTATTAACTTATTTGGTGAACTAATGATAAGGATAGTGGGTATAGGACCGCGAAGGGAAGACATGACTATCATGGCTAGTCAAACTCTTCAAGAGGCTGATGTAGTTATTGGGTATGGTGGCTACATTAGGCAAATTAAAGATCTGTTGGAAGGTAAAAAGGTCATTTCACTGGGAATGGGACAGGAAGTTAACAGAGCGGAACTGGCCATTGATTATTATAAAAAAGGTTGTAAAGTTGTTTTGATCAGCAGTGGCGATCCTGGAATATATGGAATGGCCAATGTACTTCATCAAGTCATGGGAAAGTATTCTGGACTGGAAATAGAAGTTATCCCTGGAGTTTCAGCGGTTAATTATTCAGCTGCACTATTAGGCGCGCCACTACATGATTTTGCAGTTATAAGTCTTAGTGACCTACTCACACCTCTTACGGAGATCAAGAGGAAAATTCGTGCAGCAGCTGAGGCAGATTTCATTATAGCTTTCTACAACCCGCGTAGCAAACGAAGGACAAAACCATTTAAAGAGGCATTAAAAATTCTTCTAGAAGTTAGACGCCCTGAAACATTAGTTGGAATAGTAAAAACTAGGGATGATTCTTCTTCTGTCAGTATAGTTTCTCTTAACTGCCTTGAAGAGGAAGATGTGGATATGAACACCACTATCATTGTTGGCAACACCTTCACCTATATGGATGATGGTAAAATGATAACTCCAAGGGGTTATGTTCTCCAACACTCCACACATCCTTTGGCTTGTGAATTTTATGATAAATATCTTGCTGGCGAAGGAGTTGAAGGATCTAACATGGCTTGTGAGTACTATCCCTGCCATAGTCACCCTCAAAACTGCACATTTTGTTATTGTCCATTCTATCCTTGTGGGGATCCATCAACCGGTGGGCATTGGATCAAAGATAAGCAAGTTTGGAGTTGTGAAGGATGCACTTGGATCCATCAGGATGATACAGTAGAATGCATACAGACTAAATTACCTAAACTACTGAAAAAAGTGGAAGACCTTCAAGATAATAAAAAAGAGCTTCTCAAATTAAGACGTGAATGTGTTTTTCTAACTAAATAATTGACACTTTAAGTAATTTTTTTTATATTAGTTGAATAGTGTAATTTTCCATTGAATGCATTTATTGGTCGCATCCACAGATCGATTTTTTTACCAAATCTATAGGTACATGCTATGACGAAATGGATTTTTAGATGAATTTGATTTTTTATTCAAATATTCCAAAAGCTAATGTACCAAGTCAGACAAATTAATATTAGTGATATAATGATTCGTATAAAAAGAGCCTCCCAATCTCCTGCCCAAAAGGATGGTTGCAGGATTATGGTAGGTCGTGTATGGCCGAGGGGAGTGTCTAAACAAAGGTTAAGGATGGATGTATGGTTGAAAGACATCGCCCCTAGCCATGATCTACTTCGATGGTGGTCTCAAAATTCTAAAAAGTGGGATGAATTTGCAAATAAGTATAGGGAAGAACTTATGGACAAAGTTGAGTTTTTAAATCAGATATTAGAATTAGAAAAAGAGAAAGAGACTGTTACACTGGTTTATACAAGTGGGAACATAGAACAAAATAATGCAATCATATTAAAAGAAGTTTTGGATGAATTAAAATCCTAAACAGATCAATTCATCCTGTTTGAAACTAGCTTAGTATAATCTATTTTTTTGTTTTGGTGTTATTTCATATTATCTCATAAATCGTGTCCCACTAAAAAGGCCAATGGGGGTTGATTTTTTAATGCCTTTTTTTATGTCTTGCTGCCAGTTTCCCATACTCCTCTAAGATCGTTCCGTTTCCCAAAAAAAATGTTGTGACCAATTTTAAAATTCAAGTTCCATTATTCCTTCAAAAACAGAGACAGCATCACCTTCCATGAAGGCACCCAATTTATCATCCTTCTCATAGACAGTTATCTGAAGTTCTCCTCCAGGGAGGTGTACTTGCACGTTTTTATCTAAAACTCCCAGACGATAACCACTAATGACTACACTCGTTGCTCCTGTCCCACAAGCCATGGTAAAACCAGCACCCCTTTCCCAAGTGATCATATCCACTATATCAGGGCTTTTCACATCAACAAAATGCACATTAGTTCGTTCTGGGAATGCTTCGTGGTTTTCGAGTAAGGGCCCCAACTCTTCCAAGGATAATTTATCTAGATTTTTGCAGAATATCACGGCATGAGGATTTCCAACGTTGACTGCAGTAAGTTTAATCACTTGATCATCGACTTTTATTTTTTGATCAACGAATTCATCTTTATCACTAATCATTGGAATGTCCCGGGTTTTAAAGGTCGCTGTTCCCATATCAACCCTAATTGTTTTAACAGAATTTCTTTCAACTGTCAATACCAAGTTTTTGATACCGCCCAGGGTTTCTACACTCATTTTCTTTTCTCTGAGCACATCGTTTTCAAAAACATATTTACCGAAGCAACGGATTCCGTTTCCACACATCTCTGCTTCACTACCATCACTGTTAAATATTCTAAATTTAACATCGGCAATATCAGATTTTGAGACGAATATTACTCCATCAGCGCCAATAGAAAATCCTCTTAAGCATAATGTCCGCGAAATTTCTGATTTCTTATCTTCAGGGATCAGTTCTTCTTCAAATTCATTGATAACCACGTAATCATTACCTAGACCATGCATCTTATGGAATAGTAGAATTATTTTTTCATTCATTTGAAAAACCTCAAAGGCAAGTTCTGTTTCGATAATAGATCAGCATAAGTTTCCCTCTCCCTTATAACATCCACTTTCCCTTCCTGCACAATCACTTCAGCAGGGAGTGGCCGTGAATTGTATTGGCTGCTCATACTGAAAGAATATGCTCCGGCATTCATTATGGATAGAACATCGCCTTCGATGATATTAGGAAGGGGTCTGTTTCTAGCGAAGAGGTCACCAGATTCACAGATATTGCCGGCAACATCAACATTTTGGGATGGTTGGGCTGTTGGTTTATCAACTACCAGAATGTGGTGGTATGAATCATACATAGTTGGACGTAAAAGGGTATTGAACCCGGCGTCAACCCCAATAAATTTCCTATAGCTTTGTTTAACAGTGTTAACACGAGTTAATAGGTATCCTGCATCCCCGACAATGTAGCGTCCTGGTTCTATACACATGGTGGGGCTATCAATACCATATTCTGATAATTTATCTTTGTATAATGCTACGATTTCACTTGCAAACTGTTTAATGTTTAGAACCGGTTCTTCAGGGGTGTAAGGTATTCCGAGACCTCCTCCGAAATCTATGAATTCAAATTCAACTCCTGCCTCTTGGTGTACTCGACCAGCGATGTCCATAAGAACTTTAACTGCAAGTTTAAACGGTTCAGGATCTAATATTCCGGACCCGATATGGGTATGAATTCCCACAGGCTCAAAACCCAATGATTTAGCTTTTTTATACACGTCCACTGCTTCTTGTTCCATAACTCCAAATTTAGAAAGTTCACCACCAGTAATGCAGTGGTCATGGTGCCCGGCACCTACCATTGGGTTGACTCTGAAAGATATTTTGGTTCCCTCTGCATTATCAAGTCCAGCCAGGCGTTCTAACATAGATACAGAGTCCAAATTAATGCGAACACCCGAATCTAGGGCAAACTGGAGTTCCTCACTTGTTACATTGTTTCCTGTGAAAAGGATTCGTTCCGGTTCAAAACCAGCTAAAAGTGCGGTGTAAATTTCTCCAGGGGAAACAGCATCAATTCCACTTCCTTCTTGTTCCAAGATCCTCATCACTGCCAAGTTAGTGTTTGCTTTGGCTGCATAGAATATTTTGAAGTCCGAATATTCAGAACTAAAAGCTTGTTCCACTCTTTGATAATTATCGCGTATCCTCATCTCATCTAAAACATAAAGTGGCGTTCCATATTCTTGAGCAAGCTCAAGGGCGTCAACACCACCAATTTCAAGGTTGCCTTTTTCATTGGTATTAAATTGTAGGTTCATCAAAATCCTCCGAAAAGAAGTAAACATCAAATATATCCTTTTACTCCCATATAACTATTCCGATAAAAATAAAATCACGATTTCAAAATAAGTGATCCAATAGTAAATACGCTTCGAATAAAATAGAATGAAAGTGGGCCATACCCAATTAATCAGTATAACGGCCAATAACTTCATCTAAATGATTTGTTACATTGTCGATCTGTTCTCTGGTAATAACTAATGGGGGAACAAACCTTAAAACTTTTTCAGCCGTGCAGTTAACCAATACCCCTTGATGGCGCATGGCATCAACCAGTTGGGCGCATGGCATATCCATTTCTATACCTAACATCAAGCCAACACCCCGCACATCTTCAACTCGGCCGTGCTCTTGGAAGAGTTCCTTTAACTCATTTTTAAAGTAAGTTCCGTTTTCACGGGACTTAACCACCAGTCCCTCTTCTTTTATAGTTTCTATAGAGGCTAAACCAGCAGCACACGCTAAAGGGCCACCTCCAAATGTTGCAGCGTGGTCTCCAGGTTCAAAAGCGTTTCCAACTTCTTCACTGGCTAGGATAGCGCCCATAGGGAAACCCCCGGCTATTGCCTTGGCTAGGGTTGTAATGTCCGGAGTGACTTTATATTTTTGGGATGCGAACATCTCACCAGTTCGGCCGAAACCAGTTTGAACCTCATCAAAAATCAGTAAAACATCATTTTCATGACATATTTTTTTCAGTCCATCTAAATAACCTTGTGGAGGTAATATTATGCCTCCTTCACCTTGCACAGGTTCCACAAGCACTGCGGCTGTTTTTTCAGTTATAGCATCCTCTACAACTTCAAGGTTACCATAGGGAACATGGCTAAATCCAGGTGGGAGGGGGCCGAATCCCTTTTTATATTTGTGCTGGCCGGTAGCAGTGATGGTGGTGATGGTTCGACCATGGAAACTGTTTTCCATAGCAATAATATCTCCTTTGCCAGTGAATTTTCGCGCCAGTTTAATTGCTCCCTCATTGGCTTCTGCTCCACTATTGCAGAAGAAGGCTTTTTGATGTGGTGAGATTTCAACCAATTGTTTTGCCAGGCGCACTTGTTCCTCTATGTAGTAAATGTTTGACGTGTGGATCAGTTTATGTGCTTGTTTACTGATAGCTTCTGCTACACGGGGATGTGCATGACCCACATTATTCACAGCAATACCCGCCACACAGTCAATATATGGAATACCTTCAACATCCCAAACAACTGCCCCCTTCCCCTTTTCAAGGGCTAAAGGTTGCCGACCGTAGGTTTGCATAACGTAGTCTTTATCTAAAGCCATAATCTTTTCTGTGTTCATTTTACCACTGCATAATAGTTAATAAATCCATTTTTTAACAAGAATATTTTTAAATTTTTAGGGAGTTCCACTATGAAACGATTATTATAAACAGTATAATGAGTCATGGTTATAAAGATTTAATCTCCCATATGCCACACATTTTTCCTGGAGAAACATAAATAAAGGATGAATAAGTATATGTTATAGATTAATATAATTAACAATTTAATCAGAATAGCATTTTAATGGTGCAATTAATAGTATTTGGGAGGTTTAGATTTAATGAACAATCATAAACTAATAATATATGTTGGTTCAGCTTTTTTGCTAATTTTAGGTCTTTACACGTTGTATATTGGAGAAATATCCCAAGGCATTACTTGGTTTATTTTAGCAATATTGTTTCTATCAATCTCCACACAAATGGGGATTCCTATTAGGGCTGTAAAATTGAGAAAAATCATAATTTTGATATGTGCCATTATTTTATTGGGAATTGGGGGAGTAACATTATACTCTGGTGATTTTTTAGCTGGTGTCGCATGGTTTATAGCAGGAATACTTGGAATATTTGTTTCGTTCATGTTAGTGGGTCATGAGGCCATCTAAAAACTTATAGTTCGTATTTCATCCACTTTCCTCAATCAACTATCAAAAACGAAAACCTGATTTAATTANTATCACTTGTCNAAAATTTATAAATAAAGAAATTGAACTTATCTTCTGGTGAATTGATTATGAAAAAAGCAGTAATTGAAACAGATAAAGGAAATATCGAACTCACATTATTCGAAAAAGAAGCACCTAATACTGTTGCTAACTTTGAAAAACTGGCTAACAAAGGTTTTTACGATGGATTGACNTTTCATAGAGTTATCCCTGATTTTGTAATTCAGGGNGGATGTCCAAAGGGCAATGGAACGGGAGGACCTGGTTACACTATTAAATGTGAAATAAACCCTCATAAACACGGTACCGGAGCACTTTCCATGGCTCATGCTGGAAAGGATACTGGTGGCAGTCAATTTTTCATCACCCACAGCCCACAACCGCACTTGGATGGTGTTCACACCGTATTTGGCAAAGTCGTTAAAGGAATGGAAGTAGTNAACTCTATTAAACCAGGAGACGTGATGAATAAAGTCACAGTCACTGATGAATAAAAAAAATNATATTTTTTTACACTTTTTTTTTATTTATTCTTAAACAGGGAAAGCTGTTTTTACTTTACTTAAAGAAGTATTTTTAGTACCAAAGCATAGATTGAAGCTATATTTTCTGCAATTTTTACATGGTCTTGATTATAATCCTCTTCCGGATTTCCAACTACAATTTGTCCAAGAATTTCATCTTTCCATTTCACCGGAACGGATAAAAACTGGTTAACAGGGGCGTGGCCAGGGGGAAGTCCATGTGCAGCAGGATGGTTGCTTATATCATGGACAAAAAATGATTTGCCAGTGTCTAGGGAGTAACCTAAAAGACCGCCATAACTACCATCATTCAAGACTTTGAAGCGTGCTTCACCAATTTCTTCATACATTTGACAGGATTCTGTTAAATGAGAGAAAGACACGCCCACACTATCCTTATTTTCAGGATCTATAAATGCTATATAACAAATTTCACTTTTTAGGATGTTTTTGGTTTTCTCAAAAAAAAGATCCGAAACTTCTTTAAGATCACTATCCGGGAGCATATCCATTATTTTCAGGGAGAAAATATCAATTTCTTCTTCAATAGACATATAATCATCCTCACATTCTCCAATCAGCACACCAAAAACTGATTCAAGGGATAAAATTTCCCCATTTTCCACTTCAACATACCAAAAATTTCCTTTATGGAAAATTCTTTTCACACAAGCTACATGAAATGGGAAACCAGCAACCAATGCGTACGAACCTAACAAAAGATGATCCATTACTTCGTCGGATACTAAAATTTTGTCACCTATCTTCACACGTCGAGGATTTATTTTAATCTTTAACCAGTTATCTGATGCTAAATCCATGTTTTGTTCAGCGTCTACCTTCATCATTATGGTTGTTGCTTTTTGATTTCCACCAGCCCTTTTGATCTTTTTTTTTAACATTCGAGTAATTAAAGCTTCTACTTCAATTTGATCAATATCAGTTTCAAGTAAATGGTTCATGATTCCTTCATCGAATGATTCTTGCAACACTCTACCAGAGTGAATCTCCCGACACTGTGATTGGGTCCTGGTACTACGCATAGGACACTTCCAACAGTATTTATCATTCAAAATTTTCTTTATATCCTCATACGCGGTGCTACTCTCTTTCTGAAATTTGAATAGGCGATTTTGAAGCTCTCCCATAAAATCACTATTTCACTTGATCATCTAATTTTTTTTTATATGATGTTTTTCATNTTAATTTCCTATCTAAGTATTAAATGAATCACAGAATATAACTGAATTGATTTTTATTCGAAATTCTTTAGCATTATTAAAATGTAAAATTAAATAAAATCAGGAAAAATAACCTGTTAACAATCATTACAATAATTAATGGGAGACGGTTAAATGGCTAAAAATGCGCTCAATGAATTGGATGAGTTTACCAAAGAAAATATTGCCCTAGCCCTTTGGATGAAAGAGTTTAAAGCTAATAAAATACCTTCAAATATTAAAAATCGCATCTTAAGCCAAAAAAATAGTCCAGAAGCTTTTGGACAGAGGATGCGCAGCCGTATTCAGGATCTTCTGGATAATCCTGATTCTTTCACCCCCAGCTATAATAAAAGATATAAAAAGCTTTTAGAACACTGTGATTCACTAACATCAATTCAAGCTTATGCTTTAAGCCACTTATTAGGCTTGGACAGCAGCCGTGACTATCAAAATATTCCGGAAGAATCGAACATAGAATTTCCCCGAGATTTCGCCCCGCAACTAGGATATCAAGTGGGTTGGCACTTTTTTGTGGGGAATTGTCGTGACACCAGAAGAAGAGAATATGGAATTTTAGTTTCATTTTATCGTTACTCCCTCCTCCCACCTGAATTGGCCCACAGTTTTGGTTTAACAGATTGGGATAATCAAATATTTGAAATGCAACTAGCTGTATCCAGATCTGGAGACGAACACCTCCAATGCCGACCATTTGCCATCGCAGGAACCACAGGATTATTAAATTTTTCTAACAACCCTTTTCAATATGTAGCAGGAAATAACCGGATAATGTCTGAAAAAGAAGACGAACTCTTCCCTCTTAGAGTACAAGCTTGGGGTGTGAATCAGGGGGGAGAAGAGGATGTGGAAATAGAAGTAGATCTGGGATTCACTTCTAACAAAGATTTCCTCCTGCAAGGTAATAAAGGATGTCTCCCATGTTGCTGTGGGATGGGAACACTTTATTATTCGGCTACAAATCTTTCTCTTGAGCCAGGCAGCCTGTTAAAATTGGATGGAGAGGAAATATTACTCACTCAGGGAAAATTCTGGTTTGACCACCAGTGGGGTAACGGAATAGAACCACTGGGTAACAGCAGGTGCAAAGTTGTCCGGGCAGCTAATGTCCTAACTAAAACATCCCCTCCCCGGGGATGGGATTGGTTCATGGCCCATTTTGAAGGGGATCGTGAAATGACCTTGTATGCGCCCCATACTCATGAGAATAGGGGATATTATCAGTCAACTAGCTCGGAACCACCTGAAAACATGACAATGGCGGTTAAAGGACAGTTTATTGACGCTAACTTGGATATTTCGGATATCCATGGTACATTAACCGTTGATAAATGGATTAAAAGTGTTAAATCTTCCCTTCCTGAACATTATTTCGTTACTAACACATGGTACCCTGATCATTGGGAATTCAAGTTCCAAGACACTGGTCCCGAGGATTTGCGTCACTTTACCATGACTCCAATTGTTGATAGCGGACAAACTGGTTTCAATGCAAGTGGTGTTCAATACTCAGAAGGAGGGGTTTTTCTTAGAAATCCTGATGGTAAATATCTGGGTAAAGGTTTTGCTGAGTCAGTTTATTATGCTGACGCCATTCCAAACCTATTTCACTTAGCAGGCATTCCAGATACTTCCCAAATGCGGAAGTTAATGGAATCACCAAAACCATCAGCTTTGTTGAAATTGAAAGGATTATTGTATATGGCCTGGCCACCAAACCAGAGAAAACTTAAAAAAACCCTAGAAAAGTGTTTAGAACAAGGATTACCTGCTGATTTCATTCGATAAGAAAAAAATTTTTCTTTTTTTCATTCATCAAGAAAACAGAAAGTATTAAGTCAAGATAGTGAGCCTTATTGAAGCACTCCCACTATTTGGGGGATAAATCATATGAACAATTAATTTAGGTTTCAGTCCACCTTTTATGATTTAGCTCATATATTGGCAATTCTAATTTACTATAAATTCATCCGGGCACATTATTCTACATAAATTATATTGCCAGTTTCGTTTTGACGATTCTATGATTGGATTCCACTATTTTCAAATGCAAAAAAATGGGAATCAATTATTTACCGCGTAAAGATTCCAAAAGACCGGATGTCCTAGCGTAATGGAAGAGATAGAGTTGAACATAACCTGCCCAATCACCATAATTTTCCATTCCAAATTCTCTAACTTTTTGCGGTTTTAANTCATTTTTAGAAAAGTATAAAAATTCTATAATGCGTTTAATCCATACATCTGCTGGAAATGCTTGTTTCATACCAAATCCATAGAGAAGTATGCAGTCAGCTACTTTTGGGCCCACACCCGGGAGTTCCAATACTGTTTCGAAGGCTTTTTCATATTTCATTTTTGCCAGTTTTTTCAAATTAATGTCAGTTTGCACCATTTTTGCGGTATTAATAATGTATTTGGCTCTATAACCCACTCCACAAGCTTGTAAATTGTTTTTGAACATGAAATTTCCTGGAATTTCACCTTCATATCGTTGTATCTCTTCTAAATCATGTTCTGGCACATTACTAAGTATTTCTGGGGTGGGGAATGTGTGGAAATTACCAGAGCTAAAATGGTATGAATCCCCCCATTTTTGTTTAATATTTTGAATTGAACGTGTCCATCGTAATATTGAGCAATTAGCTGATGATATTGAGGATATGACACATTCAAAGGGGTTTTTAGCCTTAAATATCCGTAAGCCACGGCAGTGGTCAACAGTGGGGGAAAGTTTAGGATCTTCACTTAAAAAATCATATAATTTATCTAAATTATCATTAAGACTGAATATTTCTATTACCTTATTTTTTATAGCTTTTTGAGGGATACTATTAGGAGATTCAGCAATTATTTTCACAGCAATGTCCTGATCTTGGTCTTCATTGCCAATATTAACTAGACAAGGAGCACCATCAATTATTAAAATTTCTTGGAACTGTGAATTGTCTTTTTTCCATGGGGGCTGGCTTGTTTGACCGCTTTCCATGGTAAGGGGCAGATTGAAGGGGCCTTTGATTTTTTTTGAAGAGATGTAGAATTCTATCATAATTATTTAAGATATATGCAATTCGCAGTGTTACTATGGTGTGAACTTATTGGAAATATATTTTTTTTGTACCAATAAAATCTTAGATTTCAAAAAAAGGAAAGAAAAAAAATNAAGTGAATTAACTTTCAATAACTCCATCACGTATTTTCATCACTTTAGTGTCTTTAGTGGTCTCTAAGTCATGAGTAACCATAATTACTGTTGTGCCTTGTTCATTAACCTCATGTAAAATGTTTATAATATTTTTTGTAGCTTTACTNTCNAGATTTCCAGTTGGTTCGTCTGCTAAAATGAATTTAGGATTGTTAACCANGGCTCGGGCAATGGCCACTCGTTGTCTTTCTCCACCGGAAAGTTTAGCAGGAAGGTAGTTCATTCGGGGTGTGAGGCCCACAATATCCACACATTCTTCAGCTCTTTGAATTCTGGAAGATTTATCCAGATTTTTGTTAGTTAAGTTTCTCATAGGGAATTCCACATTATCAATTACGGATAAAGCAGGCAATAGGTTGAATGTTTGAAATATGAATCCTATATCTTCTGCACGCATTTTGGTTAGTTCTTTATCCTTCATAGAAGAAATTTCCTTACTTCCAATGTAGAGTTCACCGCTGGTGGGGGTGTCCAGCCCTCCAATCATGTTGAGGAGGGTTGATTTTCCTGAACCAGATGGACCCATTATGGACACAAATTCACCCTTATCTACCCTTATATTCAATCCTCGAAGCGCGTGAACTTCAGTACTATCCAATTTATAAGTTTTCCAAAGTTCTTTTCCTTTGACTAATTCTTCCATAGTAATCACATCATCTTCATGCCATTATTCATATCTCAAAGCATTTATGGGGCTGATACGAGTTGCTATATATGCAGGTAATAATCCACTGAATGTTCCAATGATAAACACTATCACCAAGACTTGGATGATGATTGGGGTGGGAATGTAGAAACTGAGGAAATTCACATCTCTTGCACCCATTAATAGTCCCAGCATATTGTAAGTGGGGGGCATGAGGATGATTCCAATAATTCCACCAATTAAACTCAAAATTAGTGATTCATAGATTATTAAAGCTAGAATTGATCGTTTTCTTGTTCCAATTGCCCGCATAGTTCCTATCTCTTTGGTTTTTTCCTTAACAGACATCATCATAACGATCATAATGATGATCACAGAAATCCCGAATATAAAGACACTAATCATATTAAAAAATATCCTTATCTGGCTCAAATTATCATCTAATGTTTTTTGGGTGTCATTCTGGGAATAAATTGAGTAACTTGGATACGCATTCTGTAAATCTATCTCAGCCACATCTATAGATTCTTTTGGCACGATTATAACCGTCGATATTAGGCCTGGCATTTCCGTGACAGATTGTGCGTGGGATAATTGCATTATAACAGAATTGTCTATAGTAAGAGGCCAACCAGTGCCCATCGGTTTCATAATCCCGATAACCTTATATTTGTTGTTTGACACGGTTATTGTACTACCTACAGTGGCATTGAAGTTTTCAGCTACTTGCGCTCCTATTATAACTGAGTTTTTACTTTCACCTACCAAAGAAGCTTTACCCTTCACTGTCACGTTTTCTATAAATGTTTCCTCCCTTCCAGGAGATAATCCAACGATCATGGTGTAACGGGAGAAATTATCAGTTTGTACAGGCATGAAAAGTGCTTTGGTACTTTTATCAGGGTTTACTTCGCTACGGTTCATTACTTCGTTTCCCAAGTTTTCGCTAATAATGCTTCCATGGGGTGGGAAACCTGTCCCATTTTTTTCGAAGTATAATTTTCCATGAACTGTTCCCAAGTCCCCTTCAAGGCCAGATTCCATTTCGTATAAAACCAAGTTAACTGTGCCTATTAGCAGAACACACACCATAACTCCAACGATACACATGGCGGCCCGCCCTTTCTTGGCTTTAATATCTTTTAAAGCTATATCTATCATTGTAATTCCCTGTAATATTTTTTTGATTTAAATAATTATTCTAGTTGAAACCATATGTAATCAAGGTATTTAATATTAATGCATAAATATCATAATAATAGTGGTGATGAGACCGAAAATTCTCAACAATCTCTAATCCTGATGATCTATTTGATATTGCAATTATTCTCATACTCTGAACACGTTCCTGACAAGAATAGGCTAATATTGTTAAAAACCAAAAATCGATCTATAACTTATTAAAGAAAATTAAAGTATACAAAATTAGACATTATATTTGGGGGGGTTCTGGATTAATGAATTTTCTTCACGAATAAAAGGAGTTCTATTCAGAGGCATATTACCCATTGAAAAGTCTAGATTGTGGCCTGAAATTATTGCCGGAATTGTAATGGCTGCAATATTCATCCCGGAGGTAATGGGTTATGCAAAGATCGCGGGAATGCCAATAATATCGGGAATATACACTATTTTAATTCCAATGGCTGTTTTTGCAATTTTCTGTTCCTCCCGACATCTTATTATAGGTGCAGACTCGGCCACTGCAGCTATAATGTTTGGGGTGCTGGTCACAGTAGCGGATCCAGGNAGCCCATCATATCTTTCAATGGCATATTTGATTGCAATTTTATGTGGTGTTTTTTTAATCATAGCCAGAGTTTTTAAATTGGGATTCATAGGAGATTTCCTCTCTCGAACTGCACTAGTGGGCTTCCTAACTGGGGTTGGCATACAAATAGCTATTGGCCAATTAGGAGGAATGTTCGGTTTAACCACCAGTGGAATAGACACCATCCCTAAAATCATATCATTTGTATCTCATTTATCCCAAACTAGCATCGCTACTTTAATTGTTTCCATAATAGTGCTTGGTTCTATTCTCATATCACGCCGAATTAATGTAAAAATTCCTGGAGCACTTATTGCGGTGGTGGGAACTATTACTGCCAGTTTTCTTTTTGATTTTTCCAAGTTCGGTGTTTCAGTGGTGGGTGCAGTTCCTAGTGGTTTTCCCAGCATAATCATGCCCACACTATCTCCTTTAGATTCATATGCATTTTTCACAGCGGTAGGTGCTTGTTTAATTGTGATATTGGCTCAAAGCGCTGCAACATCTCGGGCTTATAGTATCAAGTGTTCAGATGAGTTAGATGAGAATCAAGACATATTGGGGTTAGGATTATCTAATTTAGCGGCTGGTTTAACTGGTAGTTTTGTGGTAAATGGTAGTCCCACAAAGACTCAGATTGCAGTGTACTCTGGAGCACGTAGCCAACTAGCTACCCTGGTAACTGCAGCTATTGTGTTGCTAGTGGTTATGTTTTTAACCAAACCCCTTTCCCTTTTACCCACCGCAACCCTTGCAAGCATAGTATTTTTAATAGGTTTGGAAATGGTAGATATAACTGGATTAAAAGATATTTATCGTGAAGTGCCATCTGAATTCGTCTTAGCGCTCATAACACTCTTCACAGTTGTTATATTAGGCGTGTTATGGGGTATTGTAGTGTCTATAATTATTTCTCTCTTACTACATCTTAGTCACTCCTACCAACCCAATAACAGTATATTAATACGTAATAAGAAGGGAGAATGGCAGTTTGTTCCAATAACTTTTGGGAGATATACTCATAAAGGTTTAATNGTGTATCGATTCAACAGGGATCTCTACTATGCCAATGCTGAAAAACTAATGAANGAAGTAATTAACTTAGTGGAAACCTCAGAATATCCGGTGGAATGGCTAGTATTGGATTCCGGAGGATTTACTAGCATTGATTACACATCAATACAGATGTTAAAGGAATTAAAAAATCGATTGGATGATATGGATGTATTGTTAGTCATGACCACAGTTTTTCCTAGTTTAAAAGCTCAATTTGAACGTTCTGGATTTATACATGTACTTGGTGAGGAAAATTTGTATAAAGGAGTTAATGATGCTATTAAATCATTTGAAAATAAGAAANAATAATTCTATATTTATCCTAATTGGTTGGAAGATAACNATTTACAAATTAAATTCACTGAATAAGCTGTTGCTCAAAAAAAAGAAGGTAATATAAATACTGGCAAGGTTTGACATTGACAGTATATTTCGTTTTATTTCTTGTGACGGGTAAAGTTTCATCCAGATTAAAATGAGGTTTGATTCTATTATAATTGAATCAAAGTCGTGGTTCGTTGTCTAAATCAACTTCACTATCTTCAAAATGTAGTTTCTTTTTTTTCACCCATACAAATCCATGATCTGGTGTGATTACAGCCACGTTTATAGGGCCACCCACTCCAGGCATGTCACCCGGGTCGGCATTAATACCATCGCTGAATCGTTGTATGGCGCTGGTGGTTTGTATCATTAAAGTGGCAAAGTCAATGGCATCTTGTAAGCTCATAGTCCCCCATTGGATGGCATATTCCAGCCCCCTTAACTGGGCTTGTATTTCTTGTTCGTTACGTTTTTGAATTGCTTCTTTCACAAATTCAATATTTTGAATTCGACCATCAAAACCTAAAACAATCCGGGCAGCAACATCCCCCTGGCCGATCCATGAACTCCCGTATTCCATGTTTGGTTTTTTACCGTCCCTGAGCTTCTGTACTGGGCCGGGTATGGTCACACTGTAAACTTTATGTGTTCCGTCTTGATTATAACCTGCCACTAAAAGTTCTATAGGGTCTGGTCTGGCGATTCCATTTTCAATAGTTCCCTGGGGTGTTCGAAAACTGAATTTCAGTAAAGGGCCTTCATCTTCCATTTGTAACATTGTACAGCCCTTAGACTTCAGATCATTCTGAATATTGAACTTAATTTGTTCTAATTGTTCCTTCCATTGGTATTTTTGGCTGAAGACGTGATTTAACTTTCGTGCAACGTCTTTCACTTCCATATTTTTAACTTTGGAATCCCGTCGGAACTCTTCAATGTACTGGCTCACATTTTTCTGCACACTCCCCTCTGGGAGGAAGGCCAGTCCGGTAATGCCCACACCAATCCTTCGGTTAATTTCGAATATTTTTATGGCATTTTCACTACCTATCCGGGCCATGCCTTTCATATTACGATAACTCTGTCTGCTGTCAGCAGCAAGGACTATTCCTTCAGGGGTGGTGGTGTTTATGACCAAAGACATGCATATCCATCTCGTTTAATTTATACATTTTTATTTTTTCCGGGAACAAATATAATTTCTTGCTTATCTGGTTTAAATATCCCATAATACTGCTTATCACACTATTAATGTAAATCAACCTTTTCATGGTTTTTTCACGTAATTTTCACAAATAGGCTGTTAGAAATTCCTTTTTTATTTACTGTTTTTTACAGTTTTCATGTTAAATTTTTGATAAATATGCATAAATTCTGTAAATTTGTAGGGCCTTCCCTAATGATGTGAGGTATAAAAAAGGAATTCTAGGAAGAGTCTTGTTCCTTCAAATTTTCCAATTTTTCGGTTTGTATTAAAGACCCTAAAACTCCCCCTACTGTGCTTATAACGATTTGAATTATTATATTGACAATATAGAATAGGAAAAGCATAGTGAAGTAATGACCATACCCTTGAAGGAACATCATGGATATTAAGACTGCATTGACCAGTATGCTGGAGATTAATCCTAATATTGCACCGTTTATAGCTCCAGTTTTCATGTTATTATTTACCATGAATCCGACTACGATTCCTGCAAATAAAAATGAGGGTAATAGGAAACTCACACCACTAATCACATCTCCAATGACATACATTGCTAATATGATACAAATACCAATTATTAGGGGGTTACGCTTGATAATTTCTGTATTCATCATTTTTTTCTCCTTTTTTTATTATATTTAAAATAATTCCCAAAACCTCAACAAAATGATAATTTTCTTGTCATAAATTGAGGGTTATTTCATGAAATATATCCTATTTTTTCAGATTTTCATCTATGTTACTATTTATGAACTAATATTTAAATAATTATGCCAAATTCGTTTCACTCATGCCTAAATCATGTTTAAGATAAACAATAGAACTAATTATAGTATTTTTTGATGTTGTCCATTTAGTTGGTAGCAAATTCTGTATTATTTTTTTATAACTATAANTGATTTTTTTTTATTGTGATATTAAATCTTAATTTTCAATTTTGAAGTATTAAAATTAATATAAGGGTGAGACCAGATTAATAACGATTGATCAGCTGCAACCCAATTATTTGGTAGTTTTAAATATAAGTGGAACTAAACACTTTGAACTCATTCGCAACATCACCAACACCACAGTTTACTTGTTCGACCCCAACCTTGGAAACATAGAAATGAGTCGAGAAAAATTCAATGAACTCTATATAGGGGTTGCACTAATAATCAATGGACAAGCCCCAGCTAATGCCACAATATTGACTGATGATG
>JGI24709J26583_10001147_pt1 | contig 22508 bp, 26 predicted proteins | sample BioPla2DNA1_FD_26583 | JGI IMG/M metagenome (IMG submission 26583) | reverse complement strand
GAGATCGATTGTTAATTAAAGATCTGCCATTACTTTTGTGGCAGATCGTGAACCAACCAGGCTTTAAAAGAAAAAACTCTTAAGGACCTGGGTATGTTTTTTAATAAGAAGATCAAGTGTGCCGGCATTGGAGAGGTCTTATTTGACGTATTTCCATCTGTTCCAAAGATTGGCGGTGCACCAGCAAATTTTGCATATCATTGCAGGCAAAACGGCTTAGAAGCTATGGCAATCAGCTCTGTTGGTAATGACAAGCTTGGTTTTAAAGCCCGTAATTTACTTGCAAACAGATTTTTCCTGCATTATTGCTTGAAAACAATAAAGTAACCGGTGCGGTAAATGTAGAATTATCAGAAGATGGTATTCCTACCTATACATTTGTTGAGTATACAGCCTACGACAATATTCCTTTTTCAGAGGATTTAGAAAGTGTAGCAAAAGAACTTGATATGGTTTGTTTTGGCACTTTAGCACAAAGAGGCAGTGTATCTCATGAAACCATTATGAGAGTTTTATCTACACTAAAAGAAGGTGCAATTAAGGTATTTGATGTTAACCTGCGACGCGAATATTACTAAGAGCAGATTATAAATCGCAGTCTTGATAATATAGATATCTTTAAATGTAATGAAGATGAGTTACCAATTCTTTGCAAAATTGCAAAAATAAAAGAGACAAGTGTAGAGTCATATAAAGATTATTTGAAACTGCGTGGAATTGATTGCTTCATTTTTAATGAAGGAGCTGAAAAGAGCACTGTTTATTTAAACGATGAAGTATCAGTTGTTAAAATTCCAAAGGTACAGGTTGTGGACACAGTGGGGGCAGGAGATTCATTTACAGCAACTTTAGTAAGTAAGTTAATGCAGGGCGAATCATTAAAGGCGGCCCATCAAAAAGCTGTAAATCTTGCACCTTACGTATGTACACAACAGGGGGCAATGCCAGATATTACTACTGAGCTTTTATAACGAATACTCCTTATGTTTGTTTGATTGTTCATTCTGTAGCTAAAGTGGTTCATGCTTTAGCTATTTTTTTAGATGGCCAAAAGAGACAAGTTGAGGAAGACTGAAATTAAGTAAACTAAATTATTCGTCCAAAAGAACTAATCTCAATTGATATTGATCACAGATAAATAATGTTTTAGACAAAGAATGCACAATAACTATTTATACTAAAAACATAGATGATAGTCCAATCAGTGGGTGGGGGCGCAATGTCATTTGTTAAAAGTTGGGTATTGGCAGCTGCAATAACCTGTATCGTAAGCTCAGTATCAACAGCAAATGCTATAGAACTTGTTGTGTGGGAAGATGCTGGTAAAGGAATTGGAATAAAAAAAGCGGCTTCTGATTTTACAAGTGCAACAGGTGTTGCCGTAAAGGTAGTTGAATTCAGATATATTTATGCTTTAGAGCGCTTACGTTTAGATGGTCCTGCAGGTACTGGTCCTGACGTTTTACTTTTACCAAATGATGCTCTAGGCTCAGCTGTAGCTCAAGGCATGATTACCCCTGTTTACATGACACCTAAAGAGAAGTCTACATATGTGGATAAGGCACTTGATGCTGCAACTTATAATGGTGCCTGCTACATGTTCCCCAAATCTATCGAAACCTTAGCAGTTTTTTATAATAAGGCTCTTCTTCCAAAACCATTAAAGACCTTAGATGATTATTATATATACTCCTTAAAAATGCGGGATTCAGAGCAATACGGTCTGTTAGCAAAATTTGACGATTTATATTACACATATGGTGTGATGGCTCCTTATGGTGCTTATATTTTCAATACCGCAAAGGAAAATTCCGATAGTAAAGATACCTATGATGTAAGTGATATCGGTCTTGCAAATGAAGGTGCTATTCAGGGCGCAATGGAACTGAAAAAATTCTATGATAAGGATTTGTTTCCTTCTGTAATAGAAGGCCGGGGNGCACTTAACAACATTATTAAGCTGTTTAAAAATGGCAAGGCNTCAGCTGCTATCTTAGGTAGCTTTGATTTAATGTCTATCCGAAAATCAAAGATTGATTTTGGAGTAGCTCCATTNCCATATCTTGAAAACGGTAAACAGATGACTAGCTTTTTAGGTGTCCGTGGTTATGCAATTTCTCACTGGACAAATAAATACGATCTTGCTGTAAAGTTTGCCAAGTTTATTACTCAAGATAAATACAGTGTAGNCAGGTATCCTTTAACCTTGGAATTACCTGCAACCAAAGATTCTTTAAAAGATCCATTAATTGCAAACGATCCATATGCAAAATCATTTGTAGAGCAATATGCAAACGCGCTGCTGATGCCGGCAAATCCTGAAATGTCTCAGGTCTGGTTACCATATGAAGAAGCTTTATATAATATATTTAAAAAGAAAGCTGACTTAAATGAAACCTTAGTTAAAACTGTTGAATTATTAAAAAACAGAATTGAAGATAACTCTATCAAAAACTAGATAGAATTGATTAATAAAATATAAAAAGCATTACAGTAACACTTTGATAGTTTTATTAAATATAGCCCTTGCTCAAATTATTGAATAAATGCTTATTTATAATTTATTAATATGTAGAAAAACTTTAAATTATTGATAAAATAGAAAATGACCGCATAAAAAGGTCACAGTATATTTGTAAAAAGTATTAAAAACTAACTTACGGTATATTGAAAAAAAACAGGCAATATAANCCTGTAAACGACTTTATTGTGGTAAATTTGGCATACAGATTATAAGGGAGAGTGGCTATTCTCCNAGTGGAAACACAAAATCAGTTATTAGGTGGTCAGTTGACTGCNAGGCTGTAAAGATCTCTGCTCTGATAGAAAGTNTATCCAAAATCAGTATATGCTGTATAGGTATGGTTTTATATTATCAGCTAGAGCCTCCAACGCATGCCTTGGAGAGTAGTCATTAAGGATAGTTATCGCATTTGTGGGTAAAAATACTCAGTATAGGGTATTTACTGCATTGTATTAGCTCCCATTGAATATAACGATAAAAAAGGGACATAAACATGGCTAAGGTTCAATCACTTCAGGATCCNTTTTTAAATGCTCTACGTAAAGAGCATATTGTAGTTTCAATTTACCTAGTAAACGGTATTAAGCTACAAGGCCAGGTAGAATCATTCGACCAATTCGTAGTTCTTTTAAAGAACCAGGTAAGTCAGATGGTTTACAAGCACGCAATTTCTACAATTGTTCCATCTCGCGCTGTTAACTTATCTACAGAAGAAGATAAAGAAGAGTCAGCAGAGGCTCCAGCTGAGTCTGCAGCTGAATAATTATATTTGAGATAAAGTCCAATGACCCAAACGGAGTTTGAGTCTCTTGGCTCGACGTTGTTAGTACACGTCGAGTTACCTCAGATCCAATCACAAGAAGATTTAAAAGAACTACAGCTCTTAGCCGAATCCGGAGGCGGGGCTGTAGTTTGTAGTATTTCTTGCAAACGAGAAAATCCCGATCCAAGCACCTTTATAGGTTCAGGTAAAGTAACTGAAGTTGCCGATTCCGTAAGAGCATATGAAGTTGACACTGTCATTTTCAATAACAAATTAACACCTGCTCAAGAGAGAAATCTTGAAAAGGCTTTTGGCGTTAGAGTAATGGATAGAGTTGCACTTATCCTTACAATCTTTGCGCAGAGAGCAAGAACTTATGAAGGAAAGCTGCAGGTTGAGCTTGCACAGCTTCAGTATGAGCAGGCAAGACTTGTTAGAGGCTGGACTCACTTAGAGCGTCAGAAGGGTGGTTTTGGTCTGCGTGGCGGTCCAGGTGAAACTCAGATTGAGCTTGACAGACGTGCGCTACGTGAAAGAATCAGTGCGATTAAAAAAGATCTTGAGGTGGTAGCTTCAAGACGTGAGCAGAATAGAAGTAAAAGAAAGAAGAATTCTGTACCTGTTGTGTCATTTGTAGGGTATACCAATGCAGGTAAATCCACATTATTTAATCGTTTAACTAATTCTGATGTATATGCCGCAAACCAGTTATTTGCAACATTAGATCCGACCTTAAGAACAGTATCCCTGCCTGTAATCGGAAAAGCTGTATTTGCTGATACTGTAGGGTTTATCCGTCATTTACCACATGATCTTGTAGCTGCCTTCAGGGGAACATTAGAGGAAACAGCTCAGGCTGATTTACTACTTCATATTGTAGATTGCTCAGATGAGCATAAAGAATCAAATATTGAAGCTGTAAATGCAGTTTTAGAACAGGTTGGTGCTCAAGATGTAAAAACTCTGATCGTATACAACAAGGCAGATTTAATTTCTGATTCACCTGTAGAGATAATCAGGGATGATACCGGCAAGGCTGTTCGTGTGTATGTAAGTGCCTTATCCGGGTTTGGTGTTGAAAATTTATTATCTGCAGTAAGTGAGCTTTTATCTGATAATTTATGCGAATTTACTGTTAAGATAGGCAGTAAACACGGAAAGTTAAGAAGCTTATTGTATGCCTCAAAAGCAGTGGCTAATGAGAGCTATGATGAGCAGGGAAATTGTTTATTAGAGCTTAAGATAAAAGCTGTAGATGCAGCGATTATTGACAGCAAAACCGATGGCGATTTATCATCAACCTGTACGCTTTTGAAAAAGCCTTGGATTGTAAGTAATGAATTTGATTTTAGTTTAGTTGATTAAGACAATGGAAAATAATAAAGACTTAATGGGCTGGAATGCGCCTGGCCAGAACAATTCCTCCGAAGAGGATAAGCGTAAGGACACTGAACAGTGGGGCAGGAATAAAAAGTCTAATGAGACAGATCCTGTTGAAGCTCTAATTAACCTTTTAAAGAGCTTATTTGGTTCTTCAAAGAAATCAAATAATAGCAAAAGATCTTCAAAGAAGGATGGTAGCACTATTTTTGTAGCCATTCTGGTTTTATTAGGTATTTATATTTATTCTGGCTTTTATACAGTAAAAGAAGCTGAAAAGGGAGTCGTTTTACGTTTTGGTAAGATGTACTCCGTTGAGGATTCAGGTCTGAGATGGAAGTTTACAGGTATTGATACAGTAAACGTAATCGATATTGAGCAGGTACGTTCAATTCAGTCTTCAGGAACCATGTTAACAGAGGATGAGAATGTGGTTATCGTGGAGATGGACGTTCAGTATCGTATTTCAGATCCATTTAAGTATCTTTATTCTGTTGTAAATCCAGATAACTCCTTACTTGAAGCAACAGATAGCGCATTGCGTTATGTTGTAGGTCATACTCTAATGGATGACATTTTAACTTCAGGTCGTGAAATGGTAAGACAGAATACCAGAGATTTATTAACCTCTATTATCGAGCCTTATAATACCGGTTTAACCATTGTTGATGTTAACTTCCTGCCTGCCCGCGCACCAGAGCAGGTAAAAGAAGCATTCGATGATGCTATCTCCGCACAGGAAGATGAGCAGCGCTATAAGCGTGAAGCTGAAGCATATGCAAATGAGGTATTACCAAAAGCTGAAGGTCAGGTTCAGCGTATCCGTCAGGAAGCTGAAGGTTACAAATCTCAGGTCGTGCTTAAAGCTGAAGGTGAGGTAGCTCGCTTTGAAAAGGTTTTACCTGAGTACAATGCAGCTCCTGATATCACCAGAACCCGTATTTATTTAGATACTATGCAGGAAGTTTTAGGTAACTCTCAGAAGGTTATCCTAGATGTNCCAAANGGCAGTTCACCTGTTTTATATTTACCTATTCCACAAAATGCNGCTCCTCAGGCTAATGTAAATACTGAAGCTGAGAATAATGCTGCTAATGCAAAGGGTAACAGCCGTCCAGCAGTTGATAATACTCATTATAAAGAGGGCTCACAGCGTACNGAGAGTTATCCTCCACTATCNGGAAATACTCAAAACGAATACAGTTCTTCTACAAGGAGAATCAGATAATGTCAAAAAACTTACTAAATTTATTCCTGGCAGCAGCAGTTGTATTAGCTTTTGTTTTATTTAATTGTACATATGTAGTTCAGGAAGGAACTCAGGGCATCGTAACCCGTTTTGGTAAAGTTGTACGTGCAAGTGACGGCAAGCTTGAAATTGTAGAGCCAGGCCTTCACTTTAAGGCTCCATTTATTGATAAGGTAAAATCTTTAGACGTTCGTATTCAGACTATCGGCTCATCAGCTGACAGATTTGTAACATCCGAGAAGAAGGACGTTATCATTGATTCTTACGTTAAGTGGCAGATTTTAGATTGCGCAACTTACTATTTAACCACAGCTGGTGGTAATAAGATGCAGGCTGAGGAGTTACTGCGCCGTCGTATTAACAACTCATTACGTAGCCAAATCGGTAGATTAACCATTCATGAGATCGTTTCAGGTCAGCAAGGAGAAAAGGCTGAGGTTTCAGAAGAGAGTAGCTTTGATTCTACAGAGAGCGATCCATTAGTAGTTGTAAGTCAGAGCAAGCGTGATCAGGTAATGCAGAATGCTTTACGTGATATTGGCGACTCAGCTAAGGCTTTAGGTATTAAGATTGTTGATGTTCGTATCAAGCAGATCAATCTTCCNCCAGAGGTTTCAAATTCAATTTACCAGCGCATGAGAGCTGAGCGTGATGCTGTAGCTAAGCTGCACCGTTCACAGGGTAGAAAGGAAGCTGAAGCTATCAAGGCTCATGCAGACAGAGAAGTTGTTGTAAAGATTGCTGAAGCTGAGAGACTTGCAAGAGTGGTTCGCGGTGAAGGTGATGCACAGGCTACAAAGATTTATGCTGACGCCTACAGACAGAATCCAAAGTTGTTTGAATTTTTACGCACTATGGATGCTTACAAGAATTCTATGACCTCTGGTAAGGATGTGCTAGTTTTAGAGCCGAATAGTGAATTTTTTAAATTCTTTAATAACAATAATGGTGTAAATAAGCCATAATTTTGTATAATAACCGATTGGTGAAAATATTTTAACGCCTAATTCGAGGAACTCATAATGCCTAATAATGTAATTGTGCTTGGTACACAATGGGGCGACGAAGGTAAAGGAAAAGTCGCTGATTTATTAACTTCAAAGGCTAACATCGTAGTACGTAGCCAGGGTGGCAATAACGCAGGTCATACCCTAGTTGTAGGCGATAAGAAGGTTGTTGTTCGTCTAGTTCCATCAGGAATTCTACACAAAGAGTGCCTATGCTTAATCGGCTCTGGTGTTGTTGTAAATCCAGGTGCACTATTTGAAGAAATTGAAGAGTTAAATAAGGCTGGCGTAGAAAGCGTTGAGGCTCGTATTAAGGTTTCAGGCGCTAGTGCTTTATTACTTCCAATTCACCCTGCTATTGATAAGGGTGCAGAGAAGTTACGCGGTAAGAANGCAATCGGTACTACAGGTCGTGGTATCGGTCCTTGCTATGAGGATAAGATTGCTCGCCGCGGTGTTCGCGTAGGTGANCTATACGATATGGAAGATTTCAAAGTACGTCTAAAGGNCCTGTTAGACTACAGAAACTTCATGTTAAAGAATTACTACGATGAGCCAGAAGTATCATACGAATCAGTATTAAATTACATCATGAGCATTCGTGACCGCTTATTGGCTATGGTAGCCGACGTTTCAGAGATTATTGCTGAAGGTCGCAAGAATAATGAGAAGATCCTATTTGAAGGCGCTCAGGGTACTTTCCTTGATATCGATTATGGTACATATCCATATGTAACATCTTCAAATACAGTAGCTGGTGGCTGTGTAACCGGTTCAGGTGCAGGTCCACTTGATATCGATTATGTTTTAGGTATTGCTAAGGTTTATACCACTCGTGTAGGTTGCGGTCCATACCCAACAGAGTTAAATGACGAAGTTGGAGAAGGTATCAGAAAGCGCGGTGCTGAGTTTGGTGCTGTAACAGGTCGTCCACGTCGTACCGGCTGGTATGATGCAGTTGCAATGCGCAGAGCAGCAACCATTAACTCATTAACCGGCATGGCTTTAATGAAGCTTGACGTATTAGATGGTATGGATGAGGTTAAGATCTGTACTGCATACAAGATGAAGGATGGCACAATTAAGCAGCTACCTCCATTATCAGCTCATGAGTACGAAGGCATCACTCCTGTATATGAGTCAATGCCAGGCTGGAGCGAGTCTACTTTTGGTGTAACCAAGTGGGAAGAACTTCCTGTAAATGCTCAGAACTACATCAAGCGTTTAGAGGAAATCTCTGGTGTTAAGGTTGCAATTCTATCAACCGGTCCAGAGCGCGATCAGACCATCTACCTAGATGATCCTTTCTGCTAATAGATAGCATTAAAAAGAAGGCTCATGCAGAAAAACATGAGCCTTTTGTTAGGAGTTACAAAAGCGTTCGTAACTTCTTATGATCTGTTCTACTTTGATCTGTTAGCAGCCTTATAAGCTAAATCCTCAAGCATCTTAATGTATTTTGATTCAGGTAACACTTTAAGTGCCTCTTTAGCCTTCTGTACCGCCTCTAAGGCAAATTCTTTGCATTTGTCAATAGAATTGGTTTTTTGAATATATTCAAGCACGGCATCAAGATTATAGGTATGAATAGCTTCTTCAAGCTTTGCATGATCATCACCAGTAGTGTCCTGCAATGCAAAGATAAGAGGAAGAGTAATTCTACCGTCTAAAAGATCTTCACCAATGGTTTTACCTAATGTATTGGTGGTTGAAGTGTAATCAAGGATATCGTCAGCAACCTGGAAAGCAATACCAAGCTGTTTACCATACTCACCAAGAGCTTTAACCTGCTCTTCTGGTACTTTTGAGAGGAGAGCTGCACCTGCTGTTGCAAGCTCAAAGAGAGCTCCTGTCTTGCAGTAGATTGTTTCCTTGTAATCTTCGATGGTAATTGATAGCTGATTTTGAAGATGAAGCTGATTGATTTCACCTGTAACTAAAGTAGCCAGGGTTTTATTGAAAAGTAAGAACAGTTCACGGTTATCAATGTCATGAATACAGAAAAAACAGCGTGTAAACAAATAATCACCTGCTAAAACGGCTAGGTGATTCCCTTCTGTATCATTTAAAGTGCTCTGACCACGTCTGATGGTTGCTTTATCAATAACGTCATCGTGAACTAGAGTTGCTGTATGTAGTAATTCTGTAGATGCAGCAAAACTCAAAGCAGCTTTGTGAAGCTTTGGATCATTCACTCCTAAAGCATATTGTGCCAGAAGGCATAATTTTGGTCGGGTTCTCTTACCGCCGGCCTTTACAACATGAAGACACATAGCGTTAACATTGGCTTCATAAGCTGATCCGGTTAACACTGAAGATAAGATACCCTCTACCTTATCAAGATCTTCTTTTAATTCTTTTTCTAAACAATTCATGATAATTCTCATATAAGATAGATGTAATTGTAACATTTTACAAAGAAGTATTAATATAATTCTTGAAATTCTATTAAATAAGCTTTAAAATTTACACCGCATTTTTAGGGTCATTGATCTCTGTATTAATATAAAAGTGTAAAATCTTCGACAATTAATTGTAAGTCTTTGTGAAAGGACTTGCTATTTTGTATTTTTGTCGGTAAAATATTGACCCATTATCGCCCTAAATGGGCAAAAGTTTTAATCGATTGCGGGAGCTGAACTCCTGCATTTACCTGGAGTTTGAGCATGTACGCAGTTATTTTTTGCGGCGGCAAGCAGCACAAGGTTTCCGAGGGCGACGTGCTAAGCGTTGAGCTACTCGATGCCCAGGCTGGCAGCGATATCGAACTAGATAAAGTTCTATTAGTATCAGATGGTACCAATATCAAAGTTGGTGCTCCATACGTTGAAGGTGCAAAGGTTACCGCTAAGGTTCTAGGCGCACACGGTGGCGAGAAAGTTAAGATTGTTAAGTTCCGTCGTCGTAAGCACCACCAGAAGGTTACTGGTCACCGTCAGTGGTTCACTGATTTACAGATTACTGCTATTAAGTAGTAATAAAGGAGAAGGAATAAATGGCACATAAAAAAGCTGGCGGTTCCGTACGTAACGGCCGTGATTCCCAAAGTCAGCGTTTAGGCGTTAAAGCATACGCTGGTGAAGTTGTTTCAGCTGGTAGCATCATCGTTCGTCAACGTGGTACACACTTCCATGCTGGTGCAAATGTAGGTCTAGCAAAGGATGATTCATTATTTGCTAAGGCTAACGGTAAAGTATCATTCGTAACTCGCGGTGCTAAGAACCGTAAGTTCGTTGAAATCGTAACCGACGCACAGTAATACTTTTAAAAGTTTTACAATATAAGGGCTCGCTCGTGCGAGCCTTTTTAGTCTGTAGGTAGTAATTATTGCATGGCGCATACCTGCTGCCATCTTGTAATCAGGAGATCATAAGGTGAAATTCGTTGATGAAGCCATAATCCGTGTAGAAGCTGGTGATGGCGGTAATGGTATCGTAAGTTTTCGTCGTGAAAAGTATGTTCCTCGCGGTGGCCCAGATGGTGGTGACGGCGGTGACGGCGGTAACGTATATGTTAAAGCCGATACTAATTTAAACACATTAGTAGACTATCGTTTCACAAAGTTCCATAAGGCAGAGCGTGGCCAGAATGGTCAGTCTGCTGACTGTACAGGCGCAAGAGGCGAAGACAAGGTTCTAATGATACCTGTAGGCACTCGTATTACCGATGTGTCCACTGGTGAGGTTATTGGTGACCTGCGTAAAGAGGGTGATGTATTATGCGTTGCTCGCGGTGGTCGTCACGGCTTTGGTAATACTCATTTCAAATCTGCAACAAACCAGGCTCCAAGACAGAAGACTAATGGAACTCCAGGTGAGCGTCGTCAGTTAAAGTTAGAGATGCTTCTTGTTTCAGACGTAGGCCTTGTAGGTCTGCCAAATGCTGGTAAATCAACTTTTGTTCGCGCTGTATCAGCTGCAAAACCAAAGGTTGCAGATTACCCATTTACCACTTTAGTTCCTTCACTTGGTGTAGTAAAAACTTCACAGGGACGTTCTTTTGTAATTGAAGATATTCCAGGTCTTATTGAAGGTGCATCAAAAGGTGCAGGTTTAGGTCATCGCTTCTTAAAGCACTTAGAGCGTTGCCGAGTCCTTGTTCATTTAGTGGATGTTCATCCTGTTGATGAAACTGACCCTGTTGATAACGTGAATGTTATTGAAAACGAGATCAAGCAGTACGCTCATGAGCTGTACAACAAGCCTCGCTGGCTTGTTGCTAATAAGGTCGATTTAGGTACCGAAGAAGAGGCTCAGGAGACTTTAAACCGTATTATCGAATCAGTTGAAGTAAAGCCAGAGAGAACTTTTATTATTTCTGCTCAGAATAAGACTGGTGTAAGCGAGTTAATCTTTGCTCTACAGGATCTTGTAGATGAAGTTAAGAAGAAAGAGCTTGAGGAGCCAGAAAAACCAAAGGCTGAAGAGTTCGTTTGGACTGAACCAGAAGTTCGTGAATATCAAATCGAGGATGATGACGATTTTGACGACGAAGAAGGTCCTGAGTTCATTTACAGAGGTTAATTATGGCAGCAGATATTCAGATCATTGTAGCTTTAGCTGATAATTTTGTAATCGGCAATAAAGGCCAGATCCCATGGCATTTATCTGATGATTTAAAGCACTTTAAAGAGATAACTACAGGTTACCCTGTAGTTATGGGCAGAAGGACCTTCGAATCTATCGGTAGGGTGTTACCTAATCGTTTAAATATCATGATTAGTAATACTTTTGATAATGAAGTCGAAGGTTTGGTTGTATTAAAGAGCTTATCTGAGGCAATTGACTATGTAAAAGATCAGACTCTGATGGTTATTGGTGGCGCTGCCATGTATAAAGAGGCACTTCCTTTAGCATCTAAATTGCATTTAACCAGAATCAAAAAGTCTTTTGAAGGTGATACCAAATTCCCTGATTTCAGAGAATATCCTTTTGAGCTTGTAGATTCAAAGACTCACTTCTCTGAGAAATGCAATTTTGAGTATGACTTTGAGACATGGCAAAGAAAGAAATAAGCCATCAACTTATAAATAAAAGTTATACAAAACAGGAGATCTCAATTGAGATCTCTTTTTGTACCTACCTATAACCTAAAACTGTAAATCTGTTTTATATCAAAAAAAAAGGGTTGTTCACTTAAAATGGTAATAACCAAAAAACCAAAAGGAACAACCCATGGACATTTTACAAAAATTCTTCTCTGATATCTATCCTGAACATGACGTTATAAGGATGGTATTACCAATTCTGGCATATATCGCATTAGAACCAGCGTTCTAGAAGGCATTAACAACAAGATTAAGGTGCTTAAGAGAATTGCTTTTGGTTTTAGAGATTTTAAATATTTCTTTTTAAGAATTAAGAGTGCTTTTAAAGGAAAAGCACTCACAGTTTAATATAAGCACTGGGTTAATATTGTGTAACCAAATCAGTGCTTACCACAGTTTTTCAGAAGAACCAATGAATTGTAATTATTCAGCAGCGTCTACTGTAGTAGTTGTTTGAACAGTATCAACTGACTGTGAGTAACCTGTAGTTTGAACAGGGATTTGATCTGCAGGGTTGCCCTTGATTGGATCCCAGCCTAGAACAAGTAGGTAAACGCCGAAACCTATAACGAATCCAACAGGAATGTGCCAGCCGTAACGTAACCAGTTAACAAAGCTTCTTGCTTTACCGAACATGTCACATACTGCAACACCAGCTGAAGAACCGAACCAGATCATTGAACCACCGAAGCCAACAGCGTATGACATTAGAGGCCAGTCGTAACCACCCTTGATTAAGCATAGCTGTGTTAATGGAATGTTGTTGAATACAGCTGATAAGAAACCAATTGATAAGGTTGATAGAATTGATGCATCAGGTACTGACTCAATAGGTACTAACTCTGCGCAGAAAACTAGTGCAACTAGGAATACAGTACTCTCGATTGATGACTTTACTACCTTGAAGTTAATCTTAGTGATTAAAGAGCCTAGCAAGATTGCAATCCAGATACCTAAAGCTGGGAACTCATATAAGTAGTTGAAGCTGATAGCACCTGCAAGGATTAGTACTACGATTGATAAGTTCTTCTTATCAATGTGAGCATCTTTAGCTGAAGCAAAGTCGATTGGGCTGTACTTGTCCTGTTGCTTTGAAGCAAAGTATGCAACGAATAGGATTGCAACGATAGCAGGTAAGAATGCCTGAGCAATAACTAAAGGATCTTTACCGTAAATCCAGATTAGTGTAGTTGTGGTATCTCCAACTACTGAACCTGCGCCACCAGCGTTTGATGCAGCGCAGATTGCAGCTACGAAACCGATGTGTACTTTACCCTTGAATAGAATCATTGCAAGTGAACCGCCGATCATAGCTGCAGCAATGTTATCTAGGAAAGCACTTAGCACGAAGATTACGATTAGAAGAATGAAACCGCCTAAGTAATTGTGTGGTATGTAGCGTGGAATAATTGTAGGTAGTTTTGAACCTTCAAAGATGTTAGCTAATACTGAGAAACCAGGAAGCATTAAAGCAAGATTAAGGTAAGTATTCCATGAACCTGAGATGAACTTACCTGTTTCATCGTAATGGCCGATTAGTTTTGAAATAACTGAGAAACCATCTGTAAATTCGTACTTGTAGAAGCAAATAGCAAGTAAACCGCAGATTGCAACCTGCATTGTCTTTGTATAGAAAAGAGCGACGCCAACAAGCATTAAGCCAAAAATGATCATCTCATAGCGAATGCCATAAAATGTAAATCTGGTGAATAGCGACTGATCGCCTGCACATGCTGAACCTGTTACACAGAGTAGAACAAGCATTGCCATGATTTTGTGAATATATTTCATATTAAGTTCTTTGATTATTTGTTATTTATAGTTTACGTATACGATTTAGTATCAGTTAGATGTTGTTATCTTTTTTCTCATCTGACGCAATTAGAGTATCAGGAGCATCGAAGTAGCTCTCATGAACGTTTAAACGTTGGATCCAGAACCAGAAGCCTATTGCAATGTAGTGAGCAAATAGAACTCTTAAAACGATGATTCCAAAGTCTGATAAGAAGTAGATGGCAGCAAGAGCGATAACAGGACCTGCAATCCATGATGACAGGTGAAGAAAGTTGTTCTGACCCTGTCTGATGTAGTTAACTTGTCTGTTGAAATTTTCGTAGAAGAAAACAGCCAGTGCTCCAACAGTGATGATGATACCAACAACAAGCATTGCTTTGTTGATAGCTAAACTGATGAAGAGTAAACCGATAATGCAAACTAGGATATCGTGTTCGTAAATAGCTTTTTTACCGAATTTGGGAACAAGGTATCTGATTAGAATAATGCCGATGCAAGTTGCTACTGCGAAGATGGAAACAAAAGCGACAGCTCCCACGTTAGCATTTACATCTAGGAACTTAGCCCAAATGCCTAAGCTTGCAAATAGTGCCATCACAATACCTGAGCTTAGATAGCCAACAGACATTAGAATGACTTTTTTGATGTTGTTTTGATTATCTAACATAAAAGACCTATCTTTAATTTATTGCACTTAGAAATTTTAGTAAACTAAAATGTCAGTTTATTATTAAATATTTTTTCATTATTTTCAATAGAAAATTGAGAAAATGATAAAAATAATATTAACCCTAGTAAATACAGTAAGTTAACTGTTATAAATTTTCATTTAATGTAAAAATACTAGAAATTCTCCATATTTTGTTGTGACAAAATTGTTTTCTTATTTAACATAAAGGTAAATTGAATATTTTATTAGCAATCACAAAGGTGAAATTTATTTTTTTAACGTCTTCTATATCTGTTTCGATAGAAGAAAATTGGTGGAATTGCAATAGGCACAGCATGAAGCTGCAACAGCTTCTAAGACAACTAACATCTATTTGTTATAGTGAGTTGGACTTATAGCTTTGATCTTATGATAGATCTCATCTAGATCTGTAATCTTACCTGTACTTACGCTCTTACCTAACTGATACAGACGGGTTAAAGAGCTCATGTGAATGCCAAGTTTGCTAATAGACTTATGACATATTGCATATAAGCTTTGGTTAGCACAAATTTTGATCGTGAGCATGGTTAATGATAGGGTGATCTCTGGATAAAAAAGCATCTAAAGCTTTTGCCATTTCATACAGAGCCTGCATGATTACGCGGGTCTCTGCACCTGAACTTGCCAATCTCCAACCGTAGGTTAATAAAATGTTAGCGACCTTGTTTAGTCTAGAGTGAGGGTCGTTATCAAGATTTCTCATAACTTATCAGACTCTAATTGTATAAACAGGAAACTTGGCCATTATCTGAAACGGTTTTATCGGTTTTATGTGACCACTGGTGATTATCTAAAGCACCTGTTTTGTCATAATAACGAAGTTTTCAGGGCATTTCTGATTATCAACTTTTGTGATAGCAGTATGATGCTCAATTGAAATAGAGTTTTCTTCGCCAATTTCACCCCATGCTGCTTCCATTGTTACAAATGCAGTTGATGAGCAGATGCCTAAAGCTAATACGAAAGATGCAGCAAATAAATTATTTTTCATTTTTATCTCCAAACTGATTTTTATTTAAGTTTGGAATAAGCGCTTATTCTTAACGGTTATGATTATAGGAACGGGGAAGATTCCCATAAGAATCAGATCCATTTACTACTACAATAAAGTCAAATTAAAAAAATATCATTATGATCGATATTAGATTAAGAGTATTTCAAAGCGTTGCAAACAATCTTAGCTTTACAAAAGCTTCAAAAGAATTGTTTAAATGCCAGCCGGCTATAAGCCGTCACATACAGGAATTAGAAAGTGAGTTTAACACTTAACTTTTTAATAGAAAGACTACATCAATAGAACTAACTGATGCAGGAAAGTTATTACTCAAACACGTCAATATAATCTTAAGCGACTATGAAAAGCGAGCTTTTGAAATGAACGCTCTAAACCAGAAGTTTGAAGGTTCTCTGACTATTGCTGCAAGTACAACTATATTCCAGTATGTGCTTCCACAGATATTAGCTGAATTTAAAAAGAAGTTCCCTGATATTAAGATTTCAACCATGTGCGGAAATACCGATGCTATTGAATGAGCGGTATTAAATCACGATGTTGATATTGGCATGGTTGAGGGTATTGATACGAAATCACCCCTGAAATATACACCTTTCATGAATGATGAATTGGTGGCTTTCGTAAAGAAGAGCACAGAGTTATCAAATCATAATGTAATAACCATCAGGGAATTAAAGGAGCTTCCTTTAATTCTCAAGACGAAGGGACTGTAACTAGAAAACTAATCGAAATGCAGCTAGAGTCGTTAGGTTATACATTAGATGACTTTAATGTTGAGATGTGTTTCTCTGATGCAGAGTCTGTAAAGTGCTTTGTCGAAATTCTGAAGCGTTAGGTATTTTATCTGACAAGACCATCCGTAGTGAAATCTCAAGAAAGTCTCTGAAGAAACTAAAGATTAAAGGGCTTGAGTTTAATCGTGAGTTCTCTTTTGTTGAGCGCAATCAGCATGGTGAGGGCTGTCCTGATCAGAGATTCAAATCCTTTACATCATCCTTCTTCAACAGCATCAACCTGTTAAAAAGAAAGTAATAAATATCATTAAATAACTGGTATGAGACAAAGATGTTTAGCTAATCTTTGTCTTTGACTTTACACTTATTCTTTCTTTAGTTTCAAGACAATAGCAGGTTAGCATGTTTTCCCATACACATCCTGTATCTAACGCTATGATATTCTTAGCGTTACATTGAGCTTCAAGTGCGGCCCAGTGTCCAAAGAACAGAGTATATTCCTCATCATTGTACATATATGGTTTTCCAAAATTAAACCATGGGTACAGATTGTCCTTTTGGGCATCTTTTACAGAGCAGTTTGAGTGGCCATAATCTAAAACAAGATCATCTGTACACAGTCTCATTCTAGTAAAAGCGCTGATAATAAAGCGCCACAAACTCAAATCNGTCTTTTTCAGATCTTCAGTAAAACAGTTTGGTGTATCACCGAACATATTAGATAAAAGAAGTTTTCTATCAATTGGNTCGAGCATAATCTTTCTGATGAAATCTGACAGATATTCTGCTTCATTGAGATTCCATTTTGGATATATGCCNGCATGGCAAACTGCTATTTTTTTGTTTTTATCCAGGTATAAAAGAGGTAAATCNAGGTAAAAATCNATAATTTTTGGTAATTTATCTGAAGTTAGAATNGCTTCAATTCTATCGCGGTGTTTTGCTTTATGTACACCGGCTGCTACTGCTAAAAAGTTCAGATCATGATTACCTAAAACTGCATGAATACTGTTTGGGTATAGTTCTTTTACAGAAATTAAATAGTTTAGAGTATGAAGTGGTTTTGGCCCTCTACCGATGATATCTCCAGTAATAATAATCTCATCTTTTTGGGGAGTGAATTTTATCTTATCAAGAAGTTTTGAAAACTCATCAAAACAACCGTGTAAATCTCCAAAAATATAGGTAGCCATACGTACTCCAACATGTTTTCTTATTTTTTATGAAATATTATAAAAAATTATTTCATTTTGTGCATGAAATAATCATCTTACTTGGAAACCTATAATAAAATAGAATGAATTAGACCAGAATAAGCCTAAATTAGAGAATAACTTCATGCCATTTATTAAGAAAAGCTATATCATCGAAAAACTGCTGCCAAATGTTGCTATTGAAAAGCTAATAGGCCAATATGTTACTTTAAAAAAGTCTGGCGCAAGCTATATGTGCTGCTGTCCTTTTCATAATGAAAAAACACCATCATGTCAGGTAACACCTTCAAAACAGATGTTTTACTGCTATGGCTGTAAGGCACACGGCAATGCCATAGATTTTATTATGAAGTATAAAAATCTAAGCTTTGTTGAGGCCGTAGAGGAATTATCTCAATTTGCAGCCATACCTGTTGAGTATGATGAAAACAGCAAGTTTTCAAAAACTGAGGTAGATAAATACAAAGAATATTATGAACTGATGGATCGCTGTGCATCATTATTTACAAAGTTTTTAAATTCTCCTGAAGGCGCACAGGGACTGGATTATTTTAAAAATGCACGCGGTTTAACAAGCAAAAACATTGTAGAGAGCAGATTAGGTTTTGCTCCTCGAGATTCAAAATTATTTATCAATGCCGTTTGTAAAAAGGCATCAGATAAACAGGCTTTAGTGGATTTGGGCATGCTCATTACAGGTAACTATGGCCTTCGTTCCATGTATCGCAACCGCGTTATGATCCCTATTTTTGATAAAAGAGGAAGAATAATCAGCTTTGGTGGAAGAACTATGGGCGATGACAAGCCTAAGTACATGAACACTAAAGAAACACCAATTTATAAAAAACGCAAAGAGCTGTTTGGTTTATATGAAACATTAAAAGCTAACAACAACCGTCCATCACGCATCGTTGTAGTTGAAGGTTACATGGATGTAATCTCAGTGCGTCAGGCAGGTTGCAGTTATGCTGTGGCTTCATTAGGTACAGCAACTACAGCCGAACAGTTAAATGAGATGTTTCGCTACACTGACAAGGTAATCTGCTGTTATGATGGAGACAGTGCAGGTCGCCACGCTGCTTGGCACGCATTAGAGACAGTAACACCAGTGCTTCAGGAATCTAAAGAAATCTACTTTGCCTTCCTGCCAGAAGAGCATGACCCTGACTCACTTGTTCGAGAAAAAGGATTATCAGCTTTTTCGGAATTTTTAGACAATGCAATCAGTTATGCTGAATTTTTAGTGCTGCACAAGTCAAATTCATATAATCTTAATGATCCTAATGAATTGTCCACAATGGTAAACGACACCATAAATTTCATTAAGACTATCCCATTAGCTTCAATGCAGAATGTATCTTTGTTACTTTTATCTAAGGTCTCAGGCATGAGTCAGCCCATGCTTTATGAGATGCTGAAAAACGCAAAAAACACAGAGACTAACAAGCCAACAGCTTTTGAAAAAGAATTCAGCTATAAAGAAAAGACCGTGTCTCAAGGTGAGGGAATATTTAAAACTCCAATGAGAAAGCTGATGGCTTTTGTGATTCAGCAGCCTATTGTTGTATCTAGTGTTTATCATGAATTTGCGCTCGATACCTTCATTACTTTATGTAAGAGACTTAATGTAAGGGGATCAGAGCAGCTAGAAGGATTATTAAATATGATCCTTGAAACACCAGATATTACCGCTGCTAATTTCATTGAGGTCACAAGACAAGGTCCTTATGAGACAATTGTGAGAACNCTAATGTCAGCTCCTTTAAATATTTCCTTTGAAAATGGCTCAAAAGAGCTGAAATTTGAAGAAAAAATTGATTATTTTTCAGATATTATGTCAAAAGTCTTAGAAAAGCCTTTAAAAGATAGAGCAGAGGTTTTAAAGATTCAGTTAGCGCAGGGAAATACTAAGGTGTTAAATGAATATACAGCCTTGCAAAAGGAGATTCTGTCAGCGGATGTATAGACTTGAGACATCTTGACGTTGATATGCTTAGATTGTAAAATAGCTCCCTGATGTGGCCCATTAGCTCAGTTGGTCAGAGCAGACGACTCATAATCGTTTGGTCTCCCGTTCAAGTCGGGAATGGGCCACCACTTCAGAAATCCTATCTGTCTTAATTTGATTTAATAGAATTATATAAAGCAGGACACTTATCGTAAGAGTCTTCGGTTGCTGTTGCGTATTTACCGTTATTCTCAACCATTACAGAACCCTGAGAACTGCCTGAAATTAAGCGAACCTTTTTGCCAACAGCATATTTACATGAGAATGGCATATCAACAATTAAAGGGCCGTTATCTGAATTTATAGTCAGACGAACACCATCGTGCCTGTCAGATAATGAAGATGCTCCGCCTGCTGCAACTGCACCTAGACCTGCACCAACAAGAGTTCCTGTAGAATTCTTTGAGATTAAGTTTCCGATAATAGCACCGCCAATTGCACCTAATAGGCTATTGGATGTTCCGTCATGCTTATTTGTATCAATATCAATAGCTTCCATACCGGTGATAGTACCCTCATAGTAGCTTTGAACAGTACCTGCCTCTGATACAGGATTAGTACAACCGTTCATAAGAGAAGTACCCAAAACACAAGAAGCTAATGTAATAATTGCAATTTTGTTTTTATTCATTTTGTATACCTAAAATGTAATTTTTATTGTGCTAATAATATACCTTATATCTTAGATTTTTATTAGTTTAAATACCCATACAAGATGATAAAATTAGGCAATTAATACAATTTAGAAATAGATTATATGTCAAAAAAAATTAAACAGATCCCCTATACAAAATATCCAGATCCAATTGAACTTACTGTCGTAAAGTTAAACGATAAAGGGCAGGGTATTGCATATTTAGACAAATATGAGATTTATTTAGAAGATGCCGTCGATGGTGATGTTGTACTTGCAAAAGTAGAAGCACCTTTTACTAACGGCTCAAAAAGACGTCCTGCTAACGTTTTGTCTTTTATAAAGAAATCTGACAATAGAGCACAAAATAACGACGATGTTTTAAAGCATAGTACCTATGCTTATGGTAAATTAAAGTATGAGATTTCTTTAGAAAAGAAGCGCCAGAATATCCTTGAAGCTTTGAAAAAAGCAAAAATCAAAGCAGATGTTTCAACGGTTGAACCTACAGATTTATCAAAACCATCAAGATATAAAACCATTCGTTATTTTGCCTTGACAGACAATAAAGTTATCAATGGTTTTTATAAAACAAATTCTCATGAAGTAGAATCCGTTGAGTTTTCTTCATTAGAGCCTAAATGGTTTAGTGATTTTGCAAACGACTTATGCAGATTGTTTACAGATAACGCAGTATCAGTTTATGACGAAGAGAGCAGATTAGGTCTGTTAAGGTATCTATTATTACGAGATACTCAAAAACAAAGATTGTGTGTTCTGACAGTTTTCGAACAAATTGATGAAAATTTAGTCAGTTTATACAAAAAATTAGCAGAAAATTATCAGATTGAAGCAATTTATTTAAATATTAACGGATCTTCTGGTAATCAGATTTTAAATGGTAATCTGCAGTGCTTAAGCGAAAAAGAGCAGATCAAATTGTCTTTATGTGATTTTGAATTTAACGCAGGACCTAACACCTTTTTACAGGTAAATTATGATATTGCAAGTAAACTCTATCAGGAAGCTATAGATTTTTGCGGTAAGGATAAAGAAGGACATGCTTTAGATTTATGTTGTGGAGTTGGTACCATGACTTTATGTTTAAGCAGAAACTTTGAATCAGTAAAAGGAATTGAGATTGTTGAAGACTCGATTAAAGCAGCCTGCATCAATGCTGAAGAAAACCATGTTGATAATGTAAGTTTGGAAGTAGGAGATGTAAAGAACAATTTAAAGGCACATTTAAAGGATCCAAAGCTTAAAGCCATCATTTGTGATCCATCAAGAGCGGGAATTGGACATGAAGCCTGCACAGCTTTAGCTTCAGTTAAAGGTTCAATGAAATTAGCTTATATCTTTTGTTCATTAACAGCTCTTACAAGGGATCTAAAGACTCTAGTTGAAAATGGCTATAGAATTGAATCAGTAAAAGGCTTTGATATGTTCCCATTTACATCACATGTGGAAACATTAGTTTTATTATCAAAGAATTAAAAACAAAAGAGTCTGCTTTAGAGAATTCATAAGTAAATTTTCATATATGTTTTAATTAAAAGTGGACTAAACAATTTATTTATGGATATCTTATGAAAAGACCGAAGATAAAAATTACTCTAATAGATAGAAAAGGACCTCGCGGTTGTCACAGAGGTCATAAAGTAGGCGATTCTTTTGATTTTGATACAGAGCGCGGAAAGCTGTGCCCGATGGCTATGCATGTGGCGTTTCCTTATGTTGATATTCTTCGTTATGGCGGAGAAATTCCAGGTCAAGAAAAAGGCTGTGCCGTTTTTGCCTGTCCTGATGTAGATACTTTAAATGTTTTTAAAATTGAAAGAATAGATGAGTAGAAAACGAAACAACAATTAATTGACAAATTGCACATGGAAATGATTGATCTTTATAAAGGTGATGTAAAAAGAATTCAGCATTTTTGTAAGGTTTACAGTTATGCAAAGCTAATAGCTCAGTTAGAAAATGTAGACGAGAATACTCAGCTTATTCTGGAAGCTGCAGCTTTAACTCATGATATCGGTATTCATTTATGCGGAGAAAATATGGAAGCTCTAACGGAAAACTTCAGGAGCAGGAAGGACCTGCTCTTGCGGAAGTATTATTGGCAAAGCTAGGTTTTAATGAGGATGTATCAAAGAGAGTTTAATACCTGATTGCACATCATCATACATATAAAGATATCGATGGTATTGATTATCAGATTCTAGTTGAAGCAGATTTTTTGGTAAATTTCTATGAGGATGAGATCCCTGCAAAGGCAATCTCTCAAGCTTATGAGGCAGTTTTCAGAACTAAAACCGGAAAGGAAGTCTCTAAATATCTTTGTGTGGAAGGTGTTCAACGTTTGAATTCTAAGTGTCTAACGTTTAGATGCAAAAGTGTTCAAGGTTTAGATTCTTTATGTTTGTC
>JGI24709J26583_10001143_pt1 | contig 22540 bp, 8 predicted proteins | sample BioPla2DNA1_FD_26583 | JGI IMG/M metagenome (IMG submission 26583) | reverse complement strand
GAGCAAATATGGGAATTTTAAGGGTGGATCATCCTGATATAATGGAATTTATATCATGTAAAAAGGACAATGCAGAAATTACAAACTTTAATATAAGTGTTGGTATTACAGAAGAATTTATGAATGCTGTTGAAAATGGTGAAGAGTATAATTTGTTAGATCCTAGAACTGGAGANGTTACAGGAACTTTAAATGCAAAAGAAGTTTTTGACGTTATTGTGGATATGGCTTGGAATAATGGAGAGCCAGGTATTATATTTTTAGACAGATTAAATAAGGACAATGTTACTCCTAAATTAGGAGAAATAGAAAGTACCAATCCATGTGGTGAACAGCCATTGCTTCCCTATGAAGCTTGTAACTTAGGTTCTATAAATTTAAGTTTAATGGTAAAAAATATTGATGGTTTGCCTGAGGTTGATTACGAAAAATTAGCTACTGTTGTTTGGAAAGCAGTGCATTTTCTTGACAATGTTATTGATGTAAATAAATATCCACTTCCTGAAATTGACGAAATGACAAGAGGTACAAGAAAAATAGGATTGGGTGTTATGGGATGGGCTGATATGCTTTGTAAGCTTAATATATCATATAATTCCCAGGAAGCAATAGATTTAGCCGAAAAAGTAATGAGTTTTATCCAAACTGAATCTAGAAAAGCTTCAATTAAATTAGCAGAGAAAAAAGGTGTTTTTCCATACTATGACAAGAGTATTTACAAAAAAGAAGGTATAAAGTTGAGGAATGCCACTACAACTACAATAGCACCAACAGGTACTTTAAGTATTATTGCAGGAGTGTCTAGTGGTATTGAGCCTTTATTTGCAATTTCATATATAAGAAATGTAATGGATAATGATGAATTAATAGAAGTAAATCCTTTATTTAAACAAGTTGCCCTAAAAGAAGGTTTTTATTCAGATAAACTTATGAAAAGGATTGCCAAAAAAGGAACAGCAAAAGATTTTCCCGAAATACCTAAAACGGTTCAGAATATTTTTGTTACGGCTCATGATATAACTCCTGACTGGCACGTTAAAATGCAGGCAGCTTTTCAAAAGTACACAGATAATGCTGTGTCCAAAACCGTCAATTTAGCCAATGAGGCAACTAGAAAAGATGTTTATGATGTTTTTNGGCATGCATANAANACAAACTGTAAAGGGGTTACAATTTACAGGGATGGAAGCAGGGATATGCAAGTACTTAATATTGGAAAGGTAAAAGGAAAGGAAGAAGGAGCAGAATATAAAATACAAAGCTTAGCGGCAACGGGAATTACACCAAGACCAAGACCAGAGATTGCTACAGGCTTTACTGAAAAGGTAAGAATTGGGTGTGGAAATCTTTATATTACAGTAAACTATGATGAAGATGGAATTTGCGAGGTATTTACTAATACAGGACGTGCAGGAGGATGTCCATCCCAATCTGAAGCAACGGCAAGACTGGTTTCAATAGCGCTAAGATCAGGAATAAATCATGAACATATAATTGAACAGTTAAAGGGAATAAGATGTCCTTCCACTACAAGGCAAAAAGGATTAAAAGTTATGTCTTGTCCAGATGCAATAGGAAGGCTTATTGAAAAGGTAGCAAAGATACAAAATGGGCATTCAGTAAGTAAAAGCGAAACAAGCATTACAGATGAACAAAGGTTTCAACGTCCACTGGCTAATACAGAATTCAATTTTGATGAAACAAATAAAGAGGCAATTTGCCCTGAGTGTGGCATAAAACTTGAACATGAAGGTGGATGTGTGGTTTGTAGAAACTGTGGCTACTCAAAGTGTGGATAAAAGTTTAAAACAGTTTTTCTGTTTGTTTAATGCAAATAGAAAGACTGTTTTTTTTTTAGAAAATTATTGTAAAATAGAACTAAAATATATTAAATTTATATTATATAAGGAAATTAGTACCTGTATTTTATATATTTATAATTTTTGCTTTGGCATTAAAATACTAGCCTTTATTTTCTTATTGACTAATAGGGTATAAAACCGTAATATATGAGGTGTAAGACCTTGATACATTGAGTTAAAATAGACAAAACAATTTTATGGGGGATAGTGTTAAAATGTTTATACAAAAGAGGTTTTTAAGTTTTTTTATTGCTTTTTTAATGTTTATTTCGATATTGCCGTTAAATTCATTTGCACAGGCAAAACCATGGGCTCCATATGAAAAGTATATACCAAGTGAAACACCACTTGCAAAAAGACATTTTAGAGGGGCATGGATTAGTACAGTTATTAATCTAGACTGGCCGTCTGTTGAAACAAGAGACATAAAAAATGACGAAGAGAGAGTTAGAAAGAGCAAAGAAGAACTTGTTGAAATGCTAGATAGAGCAGTTGAGCTTAATATAAATGCTGTGTTTTTTCAAGTAAGTCCTGAAGGGGATGCACTTTATAAATCAGATATAGTTCCCTGGTCTCGTTATCTTACTGGAACTTTTGGCAAAGATCCGGGATTTGATCCTTTGGCATTTATAATAGAAGAGGCTCATAAGAGAAATATTGAATTACATGCATGGCTAAACCCTTACAGGGTATCTATGTATACTTCAGAGTCTACAAAAAACTCTTTAAATATTCCAAAAAGTATTTACAAGGAAAGACCGGATTTAATAAAAACTTCAATGAACAGGTTTATTGTAGACCCTGGAATTCCTGACTCAAGAAAGTGGGTAGCAGACAGAGTTAAAGAAATACTGGATAACTATAATGTGGATGGTATACATTTTGATGATTACTTTTATTATGAACAGCACGAGGGAGAATTAAATGATGACGAAACTTATAGGAAATACAATAATGGTCAGTTTTCAAACAAAGGTGACTGGAGAAGAAACAACACATACCTTCTTATAAAAGAAATTTCAGAAATAGTTAGGAAGTCAAAACCTTATGTAAAATTTGGNGTAAGTCCTGGAGGAGTGTGGGGAAATAAAAAGGATGGGCTTGTTGATGGCTCAAATACAGATTCTAGTTACACCAACTATTTTAGATGCTTTGCAGATACTAAAAAGTGGGTGGAGGAAGAGATAATAGACTATATTGCACCACAGATATATTTTAGTTTTGGAAATCCAAGGGCTCCTTATGGGGAAGTTGCATCATGGTGGTCAAATGTAGTTAAAGATAAAAATGTTCATCTTTATATAGGTCAGGCTCTTTATAAAGTAAATGACGATACAGATGGATATTTTGTAGGTGCAAATGCTATCCCAGAGTTTACAAGACAGCTTAAGTTTAATGTAGCAAAACCTGAAATAAATGGAACTATAATGTTTAGATACAAAAATTTTGAGGATGAAAAAAAGCAGCCAATGGTAAATGTAATTGAAAAAGATTTATGGTCATCTAAAGCATTAATTCCTCTTATGCCGTGGAAGGGTGGAAAAGCACCTTTAGCTCCTGAATCAGGAAAGGTTGAAAAGGTATCAGATGGAGTTAAAATTTCATGGGACAAAAATGATGAAGATGCAACTTACTATGCAATATATCGTTTTAACGTAAATGAAAGTGCAGACATTGTTTCTGATAAAAGCGCTGGAAAACTTATTGGCACAGTGAGAAAAAATGATGGTGTAGTTCAAGAGTTTGTAGACAAAGATTTTAAAAATATAGATGATGTATTTTATGTTGTAACTGCTCTTGATAGACTTCACAATGAAAGTACTGGACTTTCGTTAAATNGTGAAATGTCCAAATATTTTCCAGATGTAGGTTATAAATATTTGTGGGCAATGGATGCTATTGACGGTTTTTATGAAAAGGGAATTGTAAAAGGTGACCAACGTGGCATGTTTAATCCTGGGGACAATACCAAAAGAGGGGATTTTATAATCATGGTTGTCAATGCATTAGAATTAGAAGCCCAATACAATGAAAACTTTTCAGATGTAAAAAAAGATTCCTATTATTATGATGCAATAGCTATTGCAAAAGAACTAGGCATTATTAAAGGTGTTAGGGAAGGGGTTTTTAATCCTGATGGGAATATTACCAGAGAAGATATGATGGTGATAGTGACTAAGGCACTTGAGGTATCAGAGATAGAACTTGAAAAACCAAATTTAGATGATCTTTTAGAATATAATGATGCAAATGAGATAAGCGGATATGCTAAAGAGGCTGTGGCAACCTTGACTGGTGCAGGACTGGTTAAGGGATTTGGAGGAGGAGTTCATCCAAAACGCATGGCAACTCGGGCAGAAATTGTAGTAATACTAAACTTGCTGTTAGAATCAATATAGTTTAGAAACAATACAAAAAAATATAGAAGATTAGAGAAAATTTTAAAAGAACTCCATTAATTAAATTTTTGGAGTTCTTGCTTTTTTAAAATACCTCTAGGGGAGATTTTATAGAAAAAGGGGGATATTTATGAAGAAAAAAANAGTTACAATGATAATATTTTTACTGCTATCAGTTTTAATATCATTAAGTAAATCTTATGCAATTAATATATCTGAACAATATCATATGAAAGACATATCTGACCATTGGGCAAGGGAACATATCAATGAACTTGTTTATATGGGAATATTAAAAGGTTATAATCTAAAGGCAGAACCAGATAGCAAAATAACCAGGGCAGAGTTTATTTCACTATTGGTAAATGCCATGAATCTTGGAAACTATCAAGTAAATGGAAAACAGCATTTTAAAGATGTAGGCACAGATAAATGGTATTATGTTCCTATTGCAACAGCGTACGAAAATGGAATTGTAAGGGGATATGGTGATAACACTTTTCTTCCTAATAGATTTATTTCTCGGGAAGAAATAGTGATTACTGTGNTAAATGCTCTTAAAATACCACAAAACCATTTAAATTCTATAAGTTTTAACGACATAGATGAAAACTATTCTTATAAGTACGAGTTAAATACGGCAGTTGGGGCAGGAATAATAACTGGCTACAATGACAATACTTTTAGACCTAAAAATAATGCTTTAAGATCTGAGGCTGCAGTTATTATAAGAAAGATGTTGGAGNCTGATGTAAAAACAGAAAACCCAAGTGAAGAGAAAAAAGCCATTGAAAATTTAATATACAGTTATATTAATGAGTATCTGGATAAGAAAAACAATATGCAATCTGATATAGACTTTAATATAGACAACTCAACAGGAAAAGCCAAAGAAGATAACATTACTAAATCAAGGATTATTAATTATTTTAATGAAAAAGGGTATAAGGCTATAGAAGATATAAAAAATCTAAATATAGAGGTAGAAAATATATTCGGATGTATTGCAAAGGCAACGGCGGTTTATGATGTAAATTACAAGAGATTTTTGGACAATTCCAGCTCCACAAAGGATTATAAGGGGAAAAAGGAATTTAGTTTAATAAAAATAAATGACACATGGAAAGTATATAACGTTAATGAGAGTCTTTTTAAAGATGGTAAAATTAATATGGTATGGGATCAGATAAGTGTAAAGACACCTGATATGTCAGGTGTAGAGCCTATGGAAGGGTTAAATATTATATCTCCTACATGGTTTGAACTAAGAAATGATGACAATGTACTAGGAGTTAAACAATCTGACCCTGTTGTTTTTAGCAACTGGCAGGGGAAAATTCATATGGTTGACATGGGAGATATGGATTATATGAACTGGGCTCGCCAAAACGGGTACCATGTATGGGGGCTTTTTAGAAATGAATTTGATATAGAAATTGCAAACAAAGTTTTAAACAGCAAAGAGTCCCGTGACAAGATGGTAAAGATTCTTTTAGACTATACATGGAAGTATGGATTAGACGGGATAAATATTGATTTTGAAAATATATACTTTAATGACAGATATGTTTTGTCACAGTTTGTAAGGGAACTGGCTNTTGTTTTGAGAGAACAAGGAGTGATAACATCAATTGATGTTACTAAAATTGAGCCGGGAAGCTGGACATGGTCAATGTGCTATGATAGAAGGGCATTAGGAGAATCAGTTGACTATGTAGCACTTATGGCATATGACCAAAATGGCAGCTGGAGCAAAAAAAGTGGTTCTGTTGCTCAGATTACCTGGGTGGAGAGGGCTTTGAGTGACATGCTAAAACAGGTAGCACCAGAAAAAACCCTTTTAGGTTTACCCTTTTATACAGTGCTTTGGGAAGAGGAAAATGGGAAGCTTATAAAAAGCTCGGTTATTTCTATGGAAACATCACAAAGACTTATAAGGGAAAACAATGCACATCTAGTATGGGATAATGTGAGTGGGCAGCATATTGCCACATATAAAAAAGGAAACAGCACATTTAAAATATGGGTAGAAGATGGAGAATCAATTAGACTTAAAGCTTCTTTAGTTGATAAATATGGCATTTCAGGAGTAGCTAGCTGGAGGCGAGGTCTTGAAACTTCTGACATTTGGATTGAATTAAAAAACAGCTTAAATTGAACTTCTAGAAGTTCAATTTAAGCTGTTTATGTTGTTTTTTAATACTTTCTTTGGTATATTTAAAATGGGATTTAAAGCAGGTCTTTAAACTAATTCATTTTTTATGTACACTAAAGGTATTTATAATTACGAAGTAATCTTTGTAGAGAGGAGAATGATTTTTTTGACTCTTCCAAGGATAGCCGGCATAAGAAAGAAAAACAATTATGAAAAATTATCTTATGACGCGTTTATTTTAACAATAAAAGAAATTAAAGGAGGGAATGACCTTTTAAGAAATGACTTTATTTCTAAATATACTCCTTTTATTATAAGAGTGACATCAAATGCTTTAGGGAGATATATTGATACTAAAAACAGCGATGAGTTTAGTGTGGCATTGTCTGCATTTAATGAAGCGATAAACGCCTTTGATTTAACAAAAACATATAATTTCTTTTTATTTTCTGAGCAGGTAATAAAAAGGCGTTTAATTGATTACTTGAGAAGAAATAAACATTCCAAAGAATTTCCCTTTTCATATTTTGGCGAGGAACAGGAATTTAGAGAAGAAACTTTTGGCTTTTCTTTGGATATTGGTTATGAGGATGTAGAAAACAAAGAAGAGATTGAGAAATTTAAAAAGAACCTTAAGGAATTTGACATAAGTCTTATGGATTTGGCTTTATGTGTCCCAAAACACAGGGACTCAAGGAGGCTGTGCATTAAAATTGCAAAAATCTTAGCGGAAGATGATTTTATGTATGAAGACCTTATTAAAAACAAGAGGCTGCCTAGAAAGGAATTGAAAAAGAAAATTAAAGTACATACAAGAACGCTTGGAAATAACAGGAAATACATTATTGCATTATGTCTTATTTTAAAAAGCAATCTTGATTTGTCTAAAAGATATCTTGAGCACGCAATGGAAGGAGGCAAATGATATTGAGTAGAATGGGTGTAGTATATGAGATGGAGGAAAGTAAAGCACTGGTATTAACACCGGAGGGGGAGTTTGTTGTTGTAAAAAGGCAAAATCATATGTTGCCAGGTCAGCAAATAATATTTGATGACAAAGATATGTATAATGAGAAAAAATGGATTAACAAATACACAGCCATTGCGTCAGCGGCAGCAGCTGTTTTTATTGCAGTGTTTTTGCTCATGGGATTTTTTAATTCTGATGACGTATATTGTTTTGTAAATATTGACATAAATCCCAGTTTCGAGTTTCTTTTAGATAGCGAGTATAAAGTAATAGAAGCTAAGGCAATTAATAATGATGCAAAAATTTTACTTGATAATATGGAAATTAACCAAAAACCCATGAAAGATGTTTTTTTGGATTTGATAAAAAAATCAATAGACTTTGAGTTTATTGATGCTAAAACTCAGGATGTAATTCTTTTTTCAGCTGCTTTAAATGAAGAAGGATTTAATATGAAAAGAAATAAAGATGAACAGAATATTTTAGAGTTTATAGAAAGTATGGATGACTTAGTAGCTGAATTTAATGATGAGTTTAACATTTTGGTAAAGGCATTAAAAGTGACAGCTAAAGAAAGGGAAGAGGCTTTAGAGAATAATATTTCAATGGGGAAATATAGTTTATATCTTAAAGTAAGAGAAATAAATAAGGATATTAATTTAGAAGATGTGGAAAATATGAGCATATCTGAGCTTGTAGGGGTGTTAAATAATATGGATAGGGAAGAAGAAACAGATTTAATGGAAACATCAGAGGGAGAGAAAACACCTGAACCAATTAAAACACCTGAGCAAGCGGCAACACCAGAGGCAGTTCAAACGCCTGAGATACCGTCAACAACACTGCCGGAAGATACTATAAGTCCATTGCCTACAATGGAGCCTATAGAGGTGTCTGATACACCTCCAATCATAGATGTAACTTCTACACCAAAAAGGCAAGAGGTAGCCAGCAACAGTTTAAAGATTCAATATTATTGTGAAGATGATAATATTGAACCCCAAACAATTGATTATAGTTTTAGGATTTTAAACACTAGCGATAGTGTGGTTGAACTTAAAGATGTTAAAGTGAGATATTATTTTAAAGATGATACAAATATACCTTTAGATTTATTTGTATATTTCTTTAGTCATGGAAATGAATCGGAGGTTTATGGAGAATTTTATAAATTACCAGAAAAAGTTAATGCAAATAAATATTTAGAATTAAGATTTATGACCGGAAAAATAGAACCAGGAGAATTTGTTTATGTTCAAGGTGCTATTTACAGAAAGGATTGGAGCAGATTTGATCAGAGGGATGACTACTCATTTAATGCTGATGCAGACTCTTATATAGATTGGGACAAGATGACGGCATACATTTCAGATGTACTTGCATGGGGAATTGAACCAAATTAACTTAACAGATAAAAGCCCTAACTTTTAAAAGATTAGGGCTTATTAGTTCCAAGAAGCTTGTATTCACTTATCTTGGTATAGATCCTTTTATTTTCAACCTGCTCACTTTTAAAAAGAGATAGGCTGTCTACATGTATTGTTTCTATATTAGGAGTTCCTATTGCTTCTTTTATTATTGAAAAATCACATTTAAAAACAAGGTCTTGAGCAATTGTTATGTGAGGTACAAATTTTCTTTTTTCCTTAGGAAAACCCAAGGGGATTAGTGATTTATCAATTTCTTTATGCAATGATACCAGTTGTTGAATTCCTTCAGAAATTCCAATCCATAAAGTCTTTATAGAATTTCTGCTGGCAAAAAAACCGAAATCTCTAAAAGAGAGGTTAAAAGGTTCAGTATTGTGGCATAGCTCTTTTAATACATTGTCTATTTGTTCTGCTTTAAGTACACTTATTTCATCTAAAAATTTTAATGTTATGTGAAAATTGTCGATATGTTTCCATCTGCCTTTTTGTGCATATTTTTTAAATCTTTTTTGAAAAGTATAAAATTCATTTTTTACTGCCTGATTAAAATCAATCCCTATAAAAGCCCTAATAGGAATAACCTCCTTTAAATTTAATTTCACAATTGTTTCTGGAGTTGTTGTTAAAAGATAAAAGTTTGTAATATTTCTCAAACAAATAAAAGCTTATGCTAATTATTTTAACATCATTAATCACGACATACAACTACAAAATAATAAAACCAATTTTTTCTTATCAACTTAAAAATCAGTTGATTTTTTAAAACTATGATTATATAATATGAATGGTGTTTAGTTAGATATGAAAAAAATACAAATAGCAATCTCTTTATAAAATCTTCGCAAATTAATCTTTAAATTAATCTTTATTGTTTATTTTGAAGCATTCTATAGTTTTCTAAAACAAAATTTATAAATGAAGTTTTAATAAAACATTTTTGTATTATGTATTTTAATAAATTTCACATATAATTTTTAAATAAATAATTAACAAAGGAGGATGCAAGTCTATGAGTAGGTTTAGTAAAATTGTAGCATTTGTTTTAGTTTTTCTTTTAGTTTTTCAGGCAAGTGTGCCTGGTAGTTTTTCTAAAATTTATGCAGATGCACTAGAGGGAAGTTATGAGGCAGTAGAGGACGGAGGAAATGAAGAAGCAGAAGAAATTGTAGAAGGCGTGATGTTAGAAGAGAAAGAAGGTTTAGAGTCAGATAAGGATNTTACAAAAGAGACGATAGAGACAGAAAATTTAGATATAGATGAAGCAGAGGGTATAGAAGAGGTAGATATAGAAGAAGTAGAGGGTATAGAAGAGATAGATATAGAAGAGGTAGATACAGAAGAAGTAGAGAGTACCGAAGAGCTAGAAATAGATATAGATGAAGCAGAGGGTATGGAAGATACAGAGACAGATGAAGAAGAAGCAGAAGATATAGAATCTCAAACTGTTGTAAATTCAAATATTATTTTATATAAAGATACAGTATATAAGGATTTATATATTCAAAGTGGCTCACTTAATTTAAACGGGTATAAACTTGAAGTTTCAGGAAGCATTGTTCATTCTGGTGGGGTACTAAACATTAACGGGGGAAAACTTTTTGTAAAAGGTGATTACCGTATACAGAGGGAAAGAGAAACTAATGATGGTGTAGTGTACGAAAGAGGCTCCGGCTATCTTAGCATGACTAATGATGAGGATTATGTATGTATTGATGGAAGTCTTATAATAGAAAGTAATTATACCAACAGATTAACAGACGGAATTTTAGAAATAAAAGGAGACCTTATTCAAAAGGGAAGTTATAATACTTTTANTCCAAGTGAAAACCACTGGGTTATTTTAAGCGGCAAAAGCTTGCAGACAGTGAGTTTTGATTTAGCCACCGCTAATTTTAACATACTTGAGTTAAATAACTACTCAAGTGAAGGTATATTCTTTAATAAACCTATAAATGCAAATTTCTTCNAGGATAATGGCTGTATAGTAAAGTTTCCAAACGAAGGCAGGATAGGTTGGACTTTGTACAGCGATCAGGTGATAGAAGGGGATTTGTACTTAGGTGGAGGAACACTTGATTTAAATGGATATAGTTTACAAGTCAATGGAAATATAATTCAGTCAAGCGGCGTTATATATATAAACGGAGGAAGCCTTTATGTAGACGGGGACTATAGATTGCAGGGAGAAAACACTGACAATGAAGGCAATAAAAATTATACAGGTAGCATAGGTTCTTTGAAAATGACAAATGAAAAAGACTATCTATTTGTAAATGGTGATTTTATAACCCAAAGCGGGATAAATCACAACGGTTACCTTACAAATGGAGTAATGGAACTAAAGGGTAATTTCTTACAAAAAAGAGATGGTTCACAATATAACTNTTTTTGTGCTTCAGGAGAACACAAATTGGTACTTAGCGGGGAGAATTTTCAAACTATAACATTTGAAAATTCTAGTTCGTCATATTCCTGTATCAAGAGTCTGGAAATTAGAAATACTTCTCAAGAGGGTGTAGAATTTTCTTCAAAGGTGATAGTAACAGGGGAAGTAATTAAAACGTCAACTCCTATAATAAATGGGAAAAACTTACACCTTTCCGGAGAGGGCAAAATAGAAGGTGATACCTGGCCCTATGATCTTTCTATAGAAAATAATCAAACATTAGAAGGAGATTTCACTGTAGAAGGAGATTTATACATTTATAGTGGAAGTCAACACTTAAATGGCTATACTCTTCAAGTAGATGGAAACCTTATTCAATCAGGTGGGTATATTTACATAGAAAAAGGAAAGCTTTTGGTAAAAGGTGATTATCGCAAACAAAGAGAAAATGCCAATTTAACATATGNCTATTCTAATGCTTATCTTATAATGAACAGTGACGAAGACTATGTATTGGTGGAAGGAGATTTTGTAACACAGACATATTATAGCCATGAAGGCAGAATTACTGCAGGAACTCTTGAAGTTAAAGGAGACTTTATACAAAAAAGANATATTCCAAGTAATTACAGTTTATATAATTTTTATGCCACAAATAAACATAAAACAATTCTAAGTGGTGACAAACAGCAAAGTGTAAGTTTTGAGTCAGTAGATTCAAGGTTTAATATCCTTGAAATAAAAAACTATTCTGATGAAGGGGTAGTATTTTTAACTACTGTAAATACAAATAAATTGATAGATAATGGATGCAAAATAACATTTCCAAANAATGAAGTTTTAGGCTGGACATTGACAGAGGATGAAATTATTGAAGGAGATTTACTTCTAGGAGGAGGTTACCTGGATCTAAACGGATATAATTTAACTGTAAAGGGAGATTTGATACAGTCTGCAGGTACTGTTGATGTAAAGAATGGAAAACTTACTGTAGAAGGAGATTATAGAATACAAACCCTGTTAAAAGAAGGAGAAGGCAAGCAGTACACCAACAGCAAGGGATATTTAAAAATGACAGAGGAAGAAGGGTATGTAATAGTTAAAGGTGATTTTGTAACTGAAAGTGTTCATAGCCACCAAGAGCTTTTGACTAACGGGGTTCTTGAAGTGAAAGGAAATCTGATACAAAAAAGACCAAATGATAACAGAAACTTAATGACCACAGGCAATCATAAAATTTTGTTATCTGGTGGAAAGCTTCAAAAAATTAGTTTTGATACTTCATCAAGCGGACAGTCCAGTATAAATAAACTTGAAATATCAAATACTTCTAAAGAAGGTGTTGAGTTTTTAACTAAAGTTACAATTACAGGTGAAGTTAAAGAAACAGGTGCAGTTATAAAGGAAGCAAAAAATATATACCTTCAGCCAGATGCAAATATAGATTGGGAAAACTGGGATTATGACATAAGTTTTGAAGGAAGCTGGACTTTAAGAGAAGATATATCTTTAAAAAAGAGTCTATACATAAGAAGTGGTTATGTTAACTTAAACCGAAATAAGCTTTCCATAGGAGAAAATCTTATATTATCAAACGGCAGGTTAATTATAAACGGTGGAAAACTCTTTGTAGGTAAAGATTTCAGGGTGCAAACTGAAACAATTGATTCAGAAGGACAAATAGTCTATGACGGAAGCTATGGTTATATCCAAATGACNGGTAAAGAAGATTATATACTTGTAAATGGAAGTTTTGTAATACAATCATATTATGATAATGGTAATAATAGGTTTACTGCAGGGGTTTTGGAAGTTAAGGGGGATTTTATACAAAAAAATTATATAAGAAGTACATCATATTACAACTTTTATGCCACAGGTGAACATAAAACTATATTAAGTGGAAACTCACTGCAAACAATATCTTTTGATTCAAAGTCATCAAAATTTGCAATTCTTGAAATAAAAAACCATTCAGAAAGTGGTGTAAAATTTACATCATATTTAGAAGTAGATTCTATAATAGACAATGGATGTGTAATAGAATTTGTTCCAACNGGTATATTAGGATGGAAGCTTTCTGATAATGAAACTTATGAAGGGGATTTGAATTTAGGTGGCGGAATACTGGATTTAAACGGTCATACTCTTACTGTAACCGGTGACTTTATTCAGACAGGCGGTTCTATTATTGCCAATGGCGGGGAATTAATTGTGGGAGGAGATGCTAAAATAAACAAAGCTAGCTGGTCCAGGGTGAAAAGTGAAGATGACAGCGAAGAAGTAGTTAAAAATATTAAGGTAGAAAAAGATTTTTACATAGAAGGTGGTACTTTTAATTTAGAAGGGTACAATCTTAAAGTTGGAGGAAATATTATACAGTCAAGTGGGACTATAAATAGTGGACAGATTGAAGCAGGAAGCAACTTAAATGTATCTGGCGGAAGCATAAGTAGCAGCCAGATTGAGGCAGGAAGCAACTTAAATGTATCCGGTGGAAGCATAAATGGCAGCTGGATTGATGTAGAAGGCAACCTGTATTTGTCTGGTGGAACCATAAATATAAATGGCGGCCAGATTGAAATAGGAAAAAATCTTATTCAGTCTAATGGATATATGTATATAAGCGGTGGCGAACTTTTGGTGAATGGGGATTACAGAATCCAAAGTGAAATAGTTGATGATAAAGGAAATGTAACTTACGGGGACAGTACAGGTTATCTATATATGCGTAATGCTAATGATAAAGTGTTTGTAGGAGGAAATTTTATAACCCAGACACGCTACAGTCATAGTGGCTTATTTACCAATGGAATATTAGAAGTAAAAGGGGATTTTATTCAAAAGAGAAATTCATATTATAACAGCGCACGGAATAATTTTTATGCTACTGATAACCATAAGACAATTTTAAGCGGGGATAGTATTCAAAGAGTAAAATTTGATACAGTAGATTCCAGGTTTAACATCCTTGAAATAAAAAATTATTCAGAAGAAGGTGTGGAATTTGCTCAATCCCTAAATGCAAACATATTAATAGATAATGATTGCATTGTAAGATTTCCGGGTTCATTGGCAACTGGGTGGAAATTATCAGAAGATGAAGTTTATGAAGGTAATTTATACCTTGCAGCCGGGACGCTGGATTTAAACGGACAAAGCTTAACTATAAAAGGTGATTTAATACAATCAGGAGGAATTGTTGATGTAAACGGAGGCTCCTTAATTGTAGAAGGCAGCTATAGAATTGAAACTGAAAACATTTCAGAGGATGGACAAAAAATCTATAATCAAAGTAGCGGAAGACTTAAAATGAGTAATCCTGAAGACATAGTAAAGGTAGAAGGGGATTTTGTAACATATAGTTTATATGACCACAATGGCTATTTTACTGAGGGAGTGTTAGAGGTAAAAGGAAACTTTACCCAGAGAACCACTAATAGCTATAACTTTTATCCAACAAATAATCATAAGCTAATTTTAAGTGGTGGGTCTTTACAAAAAGTAAGCCTTTCTACTTCCTCATCAAGAATTAACATTCTTGAAATAAAAAATACCTCTGATGAGGGAGTGGAATTTGCTTCTCAAGTTATAGTTGTTGGAAAGCTAACAAATACATCCACACATATAANGAATGGTGAAAACTTGCACTTACAGGGGAACAATCTTACAGATTTAGANATATGGGAATACGATATAAGTATCAGTGAAACTCATGTATTAGATAAGGATATAATAATTGAGGGGGATCTTTACCTAAAAGGTGGTACGCTGAATTTAAACGGGCATAGCTTAACTGTTGCCGGAAATTTGATACATTCAAACGGGATCCTTAATGTAAATGGCGGTCAGCTTTTTGTAGAGAAAAATTACAGGATACAGGGAAAAAACGTAGCAAGTGATGGCACAGTCACATATGGAAATAGTACAGGTTATTTACAGATGAGAAATGAAGAGGATTATGTTTTAGTTGGTGGTCGGTTTGTAACACAATCCAGATATAATCATGGTTCTTATCTTACAGCAGGTACTTTAGAAGTTAAGGGGGACTTTTTTCAAAACTACTATTCCGNATATTCAGCAAGTGNATATAATTTTAATGCAACAGGAAGTCACAAAACAATTTTAAGCGGAACAGGGCACCAAAGAATTGCTTTCACAAACCCTGGAAGCTCAAGCTTTAATCAGTTGATTATAACCAAATCAATGGAAGAAGGATATACATTTAACACAACACCTGTTTGGAGAGAACTGACAGAAAAGACAGTTGATAATCAGCCTCCTACAGCACCACAGAACTTAACTGTGCAGGAAAATACAGCTACCACTGTAACTTTAAAGTGGGATGAATCTTCTGACAACGAAAAGGTGGAAGGCTACTACATATACAGAAACGGTATCAGAATAGGAACAACTAAAACAACACAGTATATAGACCAATGGCTTGCTCCAAATACAGAATATAAATATACCGTAAGGGCATTTGACTTAGCAAGAAATTTATCAGAACCAAGTAAAGAGGTAGTTGTAAAGACAACTGTTGATGACGAGCCTCCATCTATACCTGAGAAGCTTGCAATTTCATCAAAAACCGGTTCATCCTTAACCCTTACATGGCAGCCGTCAACGGACAATGTGGGAGTGGCAGGATATGAGATTTACAGGGATGATGAGTATATTTATACATCTAAGACAACAAGTTTTACAGACAGAAATCTTGTTGAAGGAACAACATATACATATAAAATAAGAGCTGTTGATGCATCAGGCAACAAATCTGGTTACAGTAATGAAGTATCTGGAATTCCTATAAAGCCCAGGATTGTTGAAATTGACCCTAAAGATGAAGTTACAATTGGCGGGGCAGTGGAAAAAAGAATGTATGTCTATTTTGCAGACAGCGGAAATATGACAGGTTCAAGTGCCGTATTTGAGTATTCAAAGGACGGCAGTGACTGGAAGAAGTTTGACGGCTTGGTTTACGGTCCATACAAAAAAGATACAACTCTATACTTCTATTGCAATTGGAATCTAGAGTCATTGGAAAGCGAGACTTATAAGGTGCGCTACACGGTTTATGATGCAGAAAAGAATTTTGATGAAAAGATGGTAACATACATTGTTGACCGTACACCGCCGGCTAAAATTCAAAACTTAAGTGCAGTATCTTCTCCTTCAGGTATAGTACTTACATGGGATGCTGCTGTTGAAGGGGATGTAAGCCACTATAATATTTACCGCTTAGAAGAAGGAGAGGCTAGTTGGAATTTGACATATAAAATTAACGAACGTACCACAGTTTCTTATATAGATACTAATGTACAGCCAAATACCCTATACCGCTATGCTGTAAAAGCTGTGGATATATTTGGTCAGGAAGGGGAATTGTCTGACTATGCTGAAGTTACCATGGAAGAAGATATGATTCCTCCGACAGTTGTGGCAATATCACCGGCTAACAATACAACAGTAGGAAAAAATATACAAATTACAGTAAAAGCAGAAGACAATATAGAAGTTTCAAGTATAACTCTTAAATACTATGATGAATCAAAAGATGAATGGGTGGAAATAGATACAATTAGTACATCTGGAGTGGCAAATTTCCTATGGGAAGACATTCCATTATCAGGTGAAATAAAGGTAAAAGCAGTTGCAAAGGACAGTTCAGGAAATGTAAGTGACGGTACACCTTTACGTACATATTATGTTAAAGATGGCGGTCCTGAGAAGATAACAGGCTTAAATGCAACTACCTATACTACAAATATCGTATTAAGGTGGAATGATGTATCTGATAAGGATTTTGCATATTTTGTAGTAGAGAAAAAGAATTCACCGGATGCTTCCTACGAAAGATATGGAACTGTGGTGGATAAATTAGGCATGAATATTACCGATTTAGAGCCACAAACCACTTATTATTTCAGGGTAGCTGCCTATGATATTTATGGAAACAGAGGAGAGTATTCTGATGAAATAGAGGCAACTACAACTAAGGATACACAGTCGCCGGTTGTAAGAGCATTATCCCCAGGTGCAGGGTATTATAAAGAAAAGATATCACTTAGGGGAAGTGCAGTTGACAATGTAGGTGTTTCTGCCTTTGTATTTCAAATATCAGAAGATATGGAAAGCTGGACTGATATTGAAAAAATAGAGCTGGACACTGCACCTAAAACAGCAAATGTAAATTATGAATTTGATATTTCAGGATATGATGAAGGAGCATATTATGTAAGGGGAATTGCATACGATAAGGCGGGTAATGTTTCCACAAATACTTTCTTTGTGGAATACAGGATTGACACCACTCCACCTATGGCACCACCAGGAGTTAAAACAGAAAGTTCAGATGGAGAAATTATAATTGTATGGGACGAAAGTGATGATACAGGTATAAGGTACTACAATGTATACAGAAGTGAAGAAAAAGAAGGGACATATGCTGTTGTCAAGGAGAGACTTGCTTCCCTTGGCTATATAGACCGAAATGTAGAAATAAATAAAACATATTACTACAAAGTGTCAGCCGTTGATGAGGCAGGAAATGAAAGTGAAAAATCAGAATCTGTGGAAGCTAGCTTAAAAGATGATGTGAAAGCACCTGAAATTATAAGTGTATCACCTGGAAACAACTCTGATTTACCAAAAAATCCGATGATAAGAGTGCTGGCAGCAGACAATTATAAGCTGGATAAGGTAACTATAGAGTACAATGATGGTGATGACTGGGTATTAATTGGAAGCAAAGATTTAGATGTCCACAGTGAAGTTGTCACTTTTACCTGGGATACTACAGGACTTACCAACGGTACATATAATCTGCGGATTAAGTCTGTGGATAAATCAGGAAATGAAAGTGATTATTATAAAGTGAGCTACAAACTAAATGTTGAACCGCCAGAAGCACCTGGATTGGCAGCTTTGCCAGGAGACTGGAAGATTGATTTATTCTGGACTGTAGAAAACAAAGATAATTTAGCAGGTTTTTATATTTATAGAAGCATAGGAAATAACAATTTCTATAAGAGAATTAAAACCATACCTATAGATGCTGCACGTATTGACAGCTATGAGGATAAAATCCTTACCCCAGGGCAGGTTTACTACTACACTGTAGAAGCTATTGACGTCTATGGCAATACAAGTAGGAGCAATGAGGTTTCAGTAGTTCCTGAAGATAATGATTCATACCCACCTGTAGCTAATGCAGGAGAGGATAAAATTGCAACAGTGGGAATGGAAGTACTGTTTGACGGCAGGGCTTCTAAGGATAATGACAGCATTGTGAAATATGTATGGGATTTTGGTGACGGCACAACAGGAGCAGGCGCTACCCCAACCCATGTGTATATGAAAGAAGGGTTATATCAGGTAACATTAACTGTGTTTGACCCGGCTGGAAACAGCAGTGAGGATACAGTAAAAGTAGATGTGCGTTCCTATCGTGAAGTTGGTGTGTTAGAAGTAAAAGTTATAGACGATACTACAGGAAAACCTATTAGTGGAGCAAGTGTTTATGTGGATTTTGAAGATGATACTCCAGCAAAATTTACCACCAACAGTGAGGGAACAGTCTATGTAGTTGGAAAGATAGGAAATTGTAGTGTTGCAGCATATGCAGAAGGGTATTTGCCAAAAGAAGTTAGTGCACAGTTAAATAGATATGATGGCCCGCCTGTTACAATAGCAATTGAAAAAGGCGAACTTATAGTGGGTAAATTAAATGTAAGGCGCATGGAATTAGATGAAATAATAGAAGCAGGAATTGATATAACTGCACCTGAAAACCAATTTGTTTACGAATTTGAAGTGACTTTAGAGTTTGAAAGAAGAACTCTTCCTACGTTTTACGTAGTTACAAATGGTTATGGCCAGGTGCTGGACGGCTACAGAAAGATAAAGCTTAGCTCTTATGATGATTCAGAAGAGAAAAGCCCGATAGTTTACATTAACACCATACCTAATAACAGGCCGGATGTTCCTCCTACAATTGCGTACCTGGTAATTCCGGGAGAAGTAAGATGGCTGAAAGAATTCTTTGAGGTAAGTCTGACACTTACTAATATGGCAGATCCTCAGTTTGTGATAGAAGATGCNAGGGCAGAATTGAACTTGCCAAAAGGATTGAGCCTTGCACCAACTAAAAAAGTCCAGAGTCTTTTAGTGGATATAGGCTCTATTGCAGGAGGGGAAACAAAAGAAGTACAGTGGATTATCCGTGGGGATGAAAAAGGAAGCTATGATTTAGAAGCTTATTTTGAAGGAAGACTGATGCCGTTTAACGACACTGTAAATGCAACCTTTAAGACAGAAGAACCTTTAGAAGTACTTGCAGGGGATGCAATGAAGTTAAATATAATGCCTCAAGAAAAGGCGTATATTGGAGAAGAGTATTATGTATTCTTCCAGCTAACAAATACTTCTAATTTCCCAGTATATAATTTATACTTTGAAGTTGACGGTAAGCCGGCGGATGTACCAACAGTGCATAAGATAACAAAGGAACAGATTGAATCAGATAAAATACATCAAATTAGTTCAGGTGACAACATTGAAATACCTGTTCTGATGCCAGGAGAAAGTGTATGGTTTGATTATACGACAATAATAGATTTTGAAGGGGATCCGTCAAGACATTACTATGTATTAACCAATGCTGAGGTGGAACAAAAAGGGGTTATAATACCAACAACAGTTACACCAATACCAAGCCATATATACAAATACCGTGTGATAACAAACAAGGGATTAAGGGTTGTGGCACAGAAAGATGATATATCAATAATTATGGAAAAAATAAATCATCCAGGAGCTACTATTATTACTAAACATGATGATTTAGAAAGAATTGAGACTAGTGGAATTAGCTTTTTGCCTTTGTATTACGGAGTTACAACCACTGCTGAAACGGAAGGAAATTTTGAAGTAGAAATTAATTATGATATAACCGGATACCAAAGGTATAAAGACAATTTAAAACTTTACCAGATAAAAGACGGTCAGGTTAAAGATATAACAGAAAGTGCGATTGGGGCAGATGAAAACGCTCCGAATATTCTTACATTCAAAGGAACAGCAGATGATTTATGCTACTTTGCAATAGGATATAAGGCTACAGAGGCTAAGGAAGAAAGATTCCTTGAAGTTAGCACTGTTGGCGATGGAACAGTAAGCCTTAACGATGAAAGTGAAGCTTTACCTGTAAATTATAAAAATACTTTTGAATACGGCCAACATGTACAATTGGTTGCTAAAGAAAACCCTGGTTCAAAATTTGCTTACTGGGAAGATGTGAAATCACAAAGCATCATATCCACAGAGCCGGTTTATGAAACCACTTTGGTATCAGACATAAATATAAAAGCTGTATTTTATAGAGTTCCTACAGAAGAAATTACTGAGTTTACTGTAGTATTTATGAACAAAACAGGTAGAATTCTAAAATCTGTAAAGGTAGAGAAGAATAAATCAGCAGTACCACCTGAAGCACCTTCTATAAGTGGATATGAATTTGTTGGTTGGGATAAGGATTACAGCAATGTAGTAAAGGATATGGTGATATTGCCAGTATTCAGAAGATTGCCTGACAAATATAGTATAGCTGTAAATGGCGGTACGCTTTCAGATGGCAAAACCAAAGGAGAATATCAATTTGACATGCCAGTTAGCGTCATAGCAGATGAAGCAGAAGATGGAATGAAGTTTAGCCATTGGGAGCAGGATGGAGTGAAAATAAGTAGAAGCAGAGAATTTACCTTCTTTATGCCTAAGAAAGATACAAAACTAACAGCAATCTTTGTTGAAGATACAGAGCATGTGGATACCACACCTTTTATCACATTATCAGAAGATGTAATTGTAGATAAGGATGCAAAAAATATAATGTTTGTTGCAACAAGAAATATTACTGAAGATTATGAATTGGTAGAAAGTGGAATAATACTATTTAAATCAGATACAAAAATTGAAGAAGAAATTACATTGGAAACTGAAAATGTACTTGTAGGAAAAATAAAAAATGATTCCACAAACCAGTTCTATGTCCGCAAACTTAATGTGGAAAATGAAGACATCTGGTATGCAAGGGCATATATGATTTACAGAGATTCTAGCGGTGATTTTGTAACAGTGTACAGTAAAAACATTGTAGAAGCTACCCTAGAAGATAAGTAAACAAAAATTTTCTTTTAAAAAAACTCGTTCATTTCATATGAGCGAGTTTTTTTGAAGAATTTTTGGTTGATTTTACTTTTTGTAAACTAAATTATTGACTAAAGCTAAAAGAAATAATAATATAAAGTTTATTAACTGATGCAAATAATTTAAAAATAACAATCTATAATAAACAGGATAAACAAACAGGAGGACGTATATGGATAAAACAAACATCTCAAAACAAGAGCAATTAGAAGATGTGAAAGAATTGGGCGCTATAGAAAGAATTATAGGGGTTTTTATGTCACCTAAAAAAGTAATGAAATGGCTGGCTAAAAACCCAAAGATTCTATTACCAATAATAATAAGTATTATTGTCCCTTTAATTACATTGGCTTTAAACTATTCATCTTTTAGAGAAGCATTGACAACAGCAATAGAATCTGAACTAGCAAGTATTGGTGAGGTACTTACTCCAGAAAATAAAAGGATGATAGAGTTTTTTGCGGTGATAGGGTCAATAATGGGAGCAGTGGGAATGGTACTTCTGGATTTATTAATCATTTCTTTAATTTTGTGGGGTTTGATAAAAATATTTAAAGGTAATGGGGATTTAACCCATTATATATCAATTGTGTCCCATGCAGGGTTAATATCACTTTTGGTTTTTGTAGTTATATCTGTAGTATCGTTTATCAGTGGGGAATTTAATTTGGATGTTTCTATAACAAGTTTGGCACCTGTTTTACCTGCAAGGTTGCAAGGGACTTTTATTTATGGGGTGTTGAGTAATATTGAAATTTTTAATGTATGGCAGTATTTTGTTATTGCAATAGNCACTTCAGAAGTGAGTTGTTTGGGCAAGGGCAAATCATATGCAATTGTTGGGGCAGTATACCTTGCAATATTGCTGTTGGCAGGAATTATGCAGGTTATATAGTTTAGGTGGGGGATATTGCAAAATACTGTAATTAAAAAACCAGTTGATTTTTTTAATTTGTGGTTATATAATATAATCAAAATTTTACTTGCATATGAAAAAAGTGCAAAAAAAATAGCTTCTTCATAAAAAATTTGTAATTTAATAGTATAGGAATTTGCATTTTAGCCTTTGGTCTTAGTAGGTAAAAAATACATGTCAGAGAAATAAAATTGTTGATTGGATTGCAAAATTTGT
>JGI24709J26583_10001139_pt1 | contig 22548 bp, 16 predicted proteins | sample BioPla2DNA1_FD_26583 | JGI IMG/M metagenome (IMG submission 26583) | reverse complement strand
TCCTTGGTCTTAACATGAACAACCCCTCTTGAAAGATTCCATGCACTGTCCACTGAGATATATGGATCACATCCATAAACCTTCATTCCAAGGTGAGTTGCTGCGTTGGCAACAAGAACACCTATAGCACCAAGTCCGATCACACCAAGCTTCTTCCCTTGAATTTCTTTACCGGCGAACTTAGACTTACCTTTTTCAACTAGCTTAGCTACTGTAGGGTCATCCTTAACGGTCTGTACCCAATTAACTCCACCAATTATATCTCTTGATGCAAGCATGAGGCCCGCTATTACTAGTTCCTTAACTCCATTAGCATTAGCTCCTGGTGTATTAAATACTACAATACCTTTTTCAGCACATTTGTCTAAAGGAATATTATTAACACCTGCGCCTGCTCTAGCAATTGCTAGAAGGTTATCAGATAACTCCATATCATGCATAGCTGCACTACGAACTAAAATTAGTTGAGCATCATCAACACTATCTACTTTCACAAATTGATCATTAAACTCATCCAATCCAACTGAAGATATAGGATTAAGGCAATTATACTTCATTATTCTCCTCATTTCTGCGCTGCTTTTTGCCCATATATAAGTTTGTGGATGCAGCGCGGACACAAACTTTCAANTNAAAGATTTTACATCTTTTACTTTATGCTACTCTCAAANTCCTTCATAAACNGAACTAACTTTTCTACACCCTCTATAGGCATAGCATTATATATGCTTGCTCTCATACCACCAACAGTTCTGTGGCCCTTTAGGTTAACAAATCCTGCAGCTTTAGCTTCTTTAACAAACTTAGCATCAAGCTCTTCATCACCTGTTACAAATGGAACGTTCATAAGTGAGCGATCTTCTTTAACAACTGTTCCCTTAAATAACTTACTTTGATCTAGGAAGTCATAAAGTATAGCAGCTTTCTTTTCATTATGAAGCTTCATAGCATCAAGGCCACCCATCTTCTTAATCCACTTAAATACCTTTCCACACATATAGATACCATACGCTGGAGGAGTGTTATAAAGAGATTTATTATCAGCATGAATTTTGTATTTTAACATTGTAGGAGTTCCAGCAAGTGTATCCTCGGTAATTAAATCCTCACGAATTATTGCTATTACAACTCCTGCAGGCCCAATATTTTTTTGAACACCACCAAATATAAGTCCGTATTGCTTCACATCAACAGGTTCAGACAAAAAGCAGGATGAAACATCGGCTACAAGATCCTTCCCCTTGGTATTAGGCAAGGTTTTAAACTTTGTACCATATATTGTATTGTTTTCGCATATATAAACATAATCAGCATCTTCAGATATTGGAAGATCAGAGCAATCTGGAATATATGAATAGGTCTTATCCTCTGAAGAGGCTATAGCATTAGCTTTACCGTACATCTGGGCTTCCTTGTAGGCTTTTTTTGCCCATTGTCCTGTTATTATGTAATCAGCAACTTTATTCTTCATTAGGTTCATAGGAACAGCGGCGAATTGCTGTGAAGCTCCCCCCTGTAGGAATAGCACCTTATAATTTTCAGGAATATTCATTAGATCCCGCAGGTCTTTTTCTGCCTCTGTAATAATATCTCCGTACTCTTTAGATCGATGACTCATTTCCATAACTGACATTCCTGAGCCTCTATAATCCAGCATTTCGTCTGCGGCTTCTTGTAGTACTTCTGCAGGTAGCATAGCTGGTCCTGCTGAAAAGTTAAATATTCTTCCCACTTTTTCATCCTCCTTATTTTTTAATATTGGTATGAGGTTTAAAAGCCTTCTTAACANNATAATAAATTTGCTTTTGACCCTATATCAATAATAAGATTTAAAACTACATTGCTTTAATTTGATAAAGTATTAAGGTTATTATAGGGCTATGTTATTTTTTTGTCAATATCCCAAAACAATTTGGCTTTAATAAAACAAGCAAAGCAGTTATTCGTTTTAAAAAAGCCAAAATGTTCCCTTATTTATTCTTATCTAAATCCTCTTCAGTAAATACTTCATCAATAGGAGCACCTGGTGCTACCATTGGCCATACCTTATCATCACTATCTATAATACAGTCAATTAATACAGGCTCTTTTAGAGCTATTGCTTCTCTTAGAACCGGTTCTACTTCTTCCTTCTTAGTGATTCTATACGCCTTAGCACCCATAGCCTCCCCTAATTTAACAAAATCTACCTTATCTCCTAGGTTTGTGTGTGAATATCTCTGTCCATAGAATAGAGTCTGCCATTGACGTACCATACCTAGAACACGATTATTTAAAATCAGGTTAATAATAGGAATGTTGTAACGGGTTGCAGTAGCAATCTCATTCATGTTCATACGAAAGCATCCATCACCTGCTATATTTACAACAGTTGCTTCAGGCTTACCCATTTTAGCACCAATAGAAGCACCAAGACCATATCCCATGGTTCCAAGACCTCCTGATGTAAGGAAGGTTCTAGGATTTGTATATTTGAAGTATTGGGCAGCCCACATCTGATGCTGTCCAACCTCTGTAGATATAATGGCGTCTCCCCCTGTGATTTCATATAGTTTCTCTATTATATAAGGTCCGCTTAAGTTTTCATCCTTATATTTTAGAGGGAATTTATTCTTCATTTCAATTATGTGGTCAACCCATTCCTTATGGTTCATGGGCTCCAGTCTTTCATTAAGTATCTTTAAAACCTCTTTTATATCTCCTACTATACTGCTATCAGTCATAATATTCTTATTGATTTCTACAGGGTCGATGTCAATCTGTAATATCTTTGCATCTCTTGCAAACTTGCTTGCATTACCTGTAACTCGATCTGAGAACCTTGCTCCCAAGGTGATAAGTAAATCACATTGAGTTACACCTAGATTGGCTGTCTTAGTTCCATGCATACCAATCATCCCTGTGTATAGAGGATCTGTTCCGTCGAATGCTCCCTTGGCCATAAGTGTATCTGTAACAGGTGCATCAACCTTAGTGGCAAATTCTCTAAGCTCCTTAGCAGCATCAGATATGATAACTCCACCACCAATAAATATAAAAGGTTTTTTAGAATTACGGATAAGCTCTATTGCATTATCTATATCCTCTTCTAATATATCATCTGTATATCTTTCTATAGGCTCTGGAATTGCTTTCTCATATTGAGTTTTTGCAGCTGTTACATCCTTAGTGATATCTATAAGGACAGGACCTGGCCTCCCACTACTAGCTATTCTAAATGCTTTTCTTATTACATCTGCTAATTTACTAACATCCTTTACAATAAAGTTATGCTTTGTTATAGGCATGGTAATACCAGCTATGTCAACCTCCTGAAAGGAATCCTTTCCTAATAGATTAACAGCTACATTGGCTGTTATTGCAACCATAGGTATACTATCCATATAGGCTGTAGCTATACCAGTTACAAGATTAGTTGCCCCTGGACCTGATGTAGCAAAGCAAACACCTACTTTACCTGTAGCTCTTGCATATCCATCAGCTGCATGGGAAGCTCCCTGCTCATGGGAGGTTAAAATGTGGTTAATCTCATCACTATGCTTATATAATTCATCATAAATATTAAGAATAGCACCACCAGGATATCCAAATACGGTATCCACACCTTGCTCTTTTAAGCATTCAATTACTATCTGCGATCCGGTTAATATCATATATATTCCTCCAAGTTTAAGACAATGCCTTAGGTACCTCTAAGATTGCACCACGGTTACCAGAGGTTACCATAGCTACGTATCGGGACAGATAGCCCGTTGTTATCTTAGGTTTGCGGGGCTCCCACTTAGCTCTTCTTTTAGCTAGCTCCTCCTCAGATATATCAAAGGTGAGGGAATTCCCATTTATATCGATCCGTATTATATCTCCTTCCTCTACAAGGGCGATGTTGCCACCGACTGCTGCCTCAGGAGATACATGGCCTATACAAGCTCCTCTAGATGCTCCAGAAAAACGGCCGTCAGTTATAAGTGCTACAGATGAGCCTAATCCCATGCCAATAATTGCACTGGTAGGGTTAAGCATCTCCCTCATTCCTGGACCACCCTTTGGTCCTTCATATCTAATGACGACTACATCACCAGCTACTATCTTGCCTGACTTAATTGCTTCAACTGCTTCCTCTTCGCTGTCAAATACTCTTGCTGGACCTTCATGCTTAAGCATCTCAGGTGCAACAGCAGAACGCTTAACCACACCAGTATCAGGTGCTAGGTTACCACTTAATACAGCGATTCCTCCAGTTTCACTAAAGGGATTGTCTACTGGGCGAATTACATCAGTATCTCTGTTTATGCAATTCTTTATGTTCTCTGCAACTGTCTTACCCGTTACAGTTATTAAATCTGTATTTAAAAGTTTCTTCTTATCTAATTCATTCATAACAGCATAGACTCCGCCGGCTTCATTAAGGTCTTCCATAAAGACTGGCCCTGCAGGAGCTAGATGGCATAGGTTAGGTGTTCTCTTACTAATCTCATTGGCAATTGATATATCTAGATCAAATCCNGCTTCATGAGCTATTGCTGGAAGATGGAGCATAGTATTAGTTGAACAGCCAAGAGCCATGTCAACTGTTAAAGCATTCATAAAGGCTTCCTTAATTAGAATATCCTTAGGTCTGATATCCTTCTCTAAAAGCTCCATAATCTTCATTCCTGCTTGCTTAGCTAGACGAATTCTTTCGGAATAAACTGCTGGAATTGTTCCATTACCCCTTAATCCCATTCCTATTGCCTCTGTTAGACAATTCATAGAGTTAGCAGTATACATTCCTGAACAAGAACCACAGGTAGGGCAGACATTATTAACATAATTCTCAACCTCTTCCTCGGTCATATTACCTGCACTATGGGCACCAACTGCTTCAAACATACTAGACAAGCTAGTTTTATTTTTATTAACACGGCCGGCAAGCATAGGACCACCACTAACGAATATAGTAGGGATATTGACTCTAGCTGCTGCCATAAGTAAGCCAGGAACATTCTTATCACAATTAGGTATCATAACTAAAGCATCAAACTGATGAGCCATAGCTACTGCTTCTGTTGAATCAGCTATAAGATCTCTGGTTACTAGAGAATACTTCATTCCCTGATGGCCCATTGCAATTCCATCACAAACTGCTATAGCCGGGAATACCATAGGGGTTCCCCCTGCCATCAACACTCCAGCTTTAACAGCATCTACTATTTTATCCAGGTGCATATGACCTGGGACTATCTCATTATAGGAACTGACAATGCCAATAAGTGGTCTCTCTAACTCTTCTTTTGTAAACCCTAATGCATTGAACAATGATCTGTGGGGGGCCTGTGACATACCAGTTTTTACTGTATCACTTCTCATACAAACACCTTACCTTTCTTTTATACCAACGGAATTCCCTTTGTATGTTGAATATTGGATAATTATGAACAAATCCTTATATTTAAGAAACTATGTAGATTTGAGTATTACAGAATATAATAAGTGATATTAGTATAAAAATCAATGAAAAAATGAAATATCTCACCAGATTTTTTACATTATTATTCATAATTATACAAGGTATAACTATGGGGAATAGTAGAGAGAAAATCCTTTGGATTATTATGAGAAAATAAACAAGATTATTTTTAATCTTTATTGCTTATGGACACTGTTCATGTTAAGATTCCTTTATATAAGATAAGTCATTTTCAATAGATTTGACCAACTAGGAGGATATTTAACAATGAATCTAGATAAGCAAAAAGCATTTATTATCCGTGTTATATACATTGCAATAATTTTAAGCATTGTTTACTTTAGCATTAAGTATTTTTTGCCACTTCTTATGCCTTTTGTTATAGGTATATTCATCGCCTTTGCATTCAGATATCCCATTGATCTGATACAAAGCAAGTTGAAAATCAATCGTGTTATTGTTGCAATCATCTTCCTAATCTTTTTTTACGCCATTGTTGGTCTTCTACTGAGCTTAATTGGATTTAAGGTCTTTAATTCTATTGCAGAATTATTCTATAGTCTTCCTGAACTTTACGACAAAACTATAGAACCGGCTATTAATACTATTGCTGATAACCTAATTCTTCATTTCCCAGGAATTCAGACCTATGTAGAAGAATTTTTATATGATATTAATGATACAATCTTCTCCTTTGTAAAAACTATGTCCTCCACAGCAGTTTCCGGAATCACAGGCATTGCTGGCCAGCTTCCTTCACTATTAATTAAGTTTATATTTACCATAGTGGCTTCCTTCTTCTTTACTATTGATTTTTACAAAATTGGTAATTTTATTATGAAACAATTTTCTGGTAAAGGTAAGGACATGGTTATTAAATTAAGAGATAATGGTCTTGGTACTCTTGGGAAATTTATTAAGGCTTATGCAATTATTATAACTATAACATTTATCGAGTTGTCACTGGGCTTTACAATCCTTCAGGTTCCTAATGCTTTTGCCCTTGGTGCCCTGGTAGCCATAGTTGATATACTTCCTATTCTAGGAACAGGAGCAATACTTATTCCTTGGTCCATAATCTCCTTTATCCTAGGCAATTTTAAAATGGGAATAGGTATATTACTACTATATATCATAATTACTGTGGTTAGGCAGGCTATTGAGCCAAAGATTATAGGTCAACAGATAGGACTTCATCCGATTATTACACTTCTGCTTATGTATGTGGGTGCTCAATTAATGGGAGTTTTGGGCTTATTAATTCTTCCTATTATAGCAACAATAATTAAGACTTTAAATGATGAAGGTACAATTCATTGGTTTAAATAAGAATATTATATATAAAAAATTGAGGCAGCTATTAACTGCCTCAATTTTTTATCTTTCCCATTAATAAATTAAGTATGCTCCAAGGTAGACGCCCTTAGAACATTCCTTTTCTAGTAAACGTAGAACAGTCTGTTCCGTTAGAATCAGTGGCACTGATTTTCTCCACTTCAATTTTCTCTGCTGCGCAATGATCCCCTTTCATGTAGTATTCACATGTGTCAACAACACATTTGATTCCTTCATTGGGTTCACTCATTTTTTTTATTGCCATTTTTTGTCCTCCACAATTAAGAAATATTAATGATTACTTCCTTAGTATTTCTTAATATGGAATTTTTAATACACTTTTTAATTTAATAGAACACTATTCCATATATCCTGCTAACAAGCCTTCAATAAACATATCGCTCATTTCATAAATCTGTAATTCAATATCATCATAAATACTAATAGCCTGGATATAGTTTTCTGATAAGAGGTCACCAACTGCAGTTGTTAACAAGTCAAGATGATCATATAGCATTGCGTTCCAATCTTCCTCACTCCAATATGGATTAAGGTTTCCTAAGAATGCTGCAAGCTGATCTGCATTCTCATGCCATCTATTTTGAGCATTATTATATGCATTGTTATCCCCAGCCTTTGCCGCCTGAACAACTTCTGCGGCTATTGTCAAATGACTAGTTAAAAGTTCTTCTAATTCAGCTGCTGCCTGCTCACCATAATAAGGCATAATGGCATTAGCAAAATCTACTGGATTCCTTAACAATCTATCAATTCCTGCTTCCAGCGTAGGCAGGTCAAATATGATTGCTTCAATTACATACATTGTCCAGAAGTAATGCTGGCTCCATAGCATACGAAAATAGTTATAGGTATCCATGAAGCCCATGTAATCCATGTCATCGAACATGTCATCGTCCATTCCATCTCTCATATTACCATAAGGCTTTTGGCCTCCTGGCATATTCTGGTAACTATTAATGTTTTCGTTAGGTGTCATCCCATTTGATGTAGGTCCACTTGGTCTTTGATCTCTTGGCATAGTTCCACCTGGCATCGTTCCATTTGGTGTAGGTCCACTTGGTCTTTGCTCTCTTGGCATAGTTCCACCTGGCATCAGTTCAACTGGTCTGCCTTCAGGTCTAGTAGGGTAATAACGGTATCCAGGGGCTATAGATATTACATGCCCAATCTGTAAATTGGTTGGATTAATTCCTGGATTCAAATCCATAATCGATTCCACAGTGGTATTGAACACTTGGGCTAGCATCCATATAGTGTCGTATGGACGGATAGTATACTGCATTACAGCTTCCATAATATTATTCATCACCTATTATAAGTTCTATTTTAACTTATGATACACAAAGAAAAAGGTTCCATCATAGGGATTAGATAGAACCTTTTTCTTTCGAATATACAAAAAGGAGTGAACTAGCATTTTATATTAACCTAATAAGCTAGACTAATATCTTTGATTTATATAGTTTATTAGACCTTCTGTCTTAATAATTCCTTGCATAAATTCAGGGAAAGCTTGCCCCCGGTACTTAGTACCTTTAGTCCGGTTATATATCATCCCTTCATCGAAATCCACTACTACCTCATCCCCTGCTTCTATGTTCTTAACAGCATCTGGGCACTCAATAATAGGAAGTCCAATATTGATTGCATTTCGATAGAATATCCTAGCAAAAGTTTCTGCAATAACGCAGCTGATCCCTGAAGCCTTTATAGCAATTGGAGCATGCTCTCTTGAAGACCCACAACCAAAATTCTTATTTGCAACAATAATATCTCCTGGCTCTACCCTAGAGACAAAATCAGCATCAATATCCATCATACATTTGGCTGCCAATTCCTTTGGGTCGGAGGTATTAAGATATCTTGCAGGTATAATCACGTCTGTATCAACATTATCCCCGTATTTGTGTACCTTTCCATATACTTTCATATAAAAACCATACCTTTCTTCTATGCGAACAATGTTCTCATTAACCTGACAAACTTTATTCTAAAGTCCTAAATCCTTAGGGCCGGATATCTTACCGGTTACTGCTGTAGCTGCCGCCACTGCTGGACTAGCAAGATACACCTCAGATTTCACGTGACCCATTCTGCCAACAAAGTTTCTATTAGTGGTTGATACAGCTCTTTCCCCAGCAGCTAATATGCCCATATGCCCTCCTAGACAAGGACCACAGGTCGGTGTACTAACCACACCACCAGCTTTAATAAAGGTTGCCAATAAACCTTCCTCCATAGCCTGAAGATAAATAGCCTGAGTAGCAGGAAATACTATTAGTCTCATTCCTTTTGCCACTTTTCTTCCCGCAAGTACCTTCGCTGCGGCTCTTAGGTCTTCAATTCTACCATTTGTACATGATCCTATAACCACTTGATCAATCTTAATATCTCCAACATTATCAATTGTTCGAGCATTTTCTGGGAGATGTGGAAATGCTACTGTAGATTTGATAGTCGATAAATCTATCTCATATACTTCATCATATTCAGCATCTTCATCTGGTACAAATATGGAATACTTATTAGCACCATGATCATCCATATACTTAAGAGTTTTTTCATCAACAGGGAATATCCCATTCTTAGCACCNGCTTCAATAGCCATATTAGCTATGGTGAATCTGTCATCCATAGATAGATTTTTAATTCCATCACCAACAAATTCCATGGATTTATACAAAGCACCATCCACACCAATCATACCGATTATATGAAGAATTACATCCTTACCACTTACCCATTCATCTGGCTTTCCACTTAGTACAAACTTAATCGCTGAAGGTACCTTAAACCATCCCTTACCAGTAGCCATACCCGCAGCCATATCAGTACTTCCTACACCTGTAGAAAAAGCTCCCAGTGCACCATAGGTACAGGTATGGGAATCTGCACCTATAATTAAATCACCTGCTGCAACCAAGCCCTTCTCTGGCAAAAGTGCATGCTCTATTCCCATCTCACCGATCTCAAAGTAATTGGTAATATCCTGTTCCATAGCAAATTCACGCATACAAAGGCAATTCTCTGCAGATTTAATATCCTTGTTAGGTGTAAAATGATCCGGTACTAAAGCTATCTTATCCTTATCAAAGACTTTATTAATTGTCATTTTCTCCATTTCCTTTATTGCTATAGGAGCTGTTACATCATTGCCCAATACCATATCAAGATTCGCCTCTATTAGCTGGCCAGCCGTGACTTGTGAAAGCCCTGCATGGGATGCCAGAATCTTTTGGCTCATTGTCATTCCCATATATTATTCCTCCCGTCTATATGAAACTTAATCAAATATCTTCATATTAAATGTAGCTTGCTATTAGATCGCCCATTTCATTGGTTCCAACTAGCTTCATGCCCTCTGACATTATGTCAATTGTACGATTACCATCCTTTAATACTGATCTAACTGCTTCCTCCACCTTGTCAGCCTCCTCCTCTAAATCAAAGGAATACCGAAGCATCATAGCAGCTGAAAGTATTGTGGCAATAGGATTAGCCTTATCCTGTCCTGCAATATCTGGAGCAGAACCATGACTTGGTTCATATAAGCCTAGCTTTTTCTCCCCTAAGCTGGCTGAAGGTAACATTCCTATAGAACCTGTGATCATACTAGCTTCATCAGATAGAATATCTCCAAACATATTCTCTGTAAGAATTACATCGAACTGCTTAGGATCCCTAACAAGCTGCATGGCACAGTTATCCACAAGCATGTGACTTAGTTCAACATCTGGGTAGTCCTTTGCTACTTCCTCTATTACAGTTCTCCAAAGTCTTGAAGAATCAAGTACGTTGGCTTTATCTACACTACAAACTTTTTTTCTTCTCTTCCTAGCAATGTCGAATCCTCGCCTGGCAATCCTTCTTATTTCATTTTCATCATAAACCAATGTATCAGTTGCTTTACGGACACCATTCTCAGTAACTGTACTCCGGTCTCCAAAGTAAAGCCCCCCTGTAAGCTCTCTCATTACAACCAAATCAAATCCATCACCGATTATATCTTCCTTAAGAGGACATGCTCCTTTAAGCTCATCAAATAATATAGCTGGCCTAATATTTGCAAACAACTTCAATCCTTTTCTAATTGCCAGTAAGCCTGCTTCTGGCCTAAGATGAGGAGGAAGTGAATACCAATTAGATTGCCCTACATTGCCGCCGACAGCTCCTAGTAAAACAGAATCGCTATCTTTAGCTATCTTTAAAGCTTCATCAGTTAAAGGTACACCGGTCTCGTCAATAGATACTCCACCCATAAGAATCTCTTTATATACAAAATTATGGCTGTAAACTTCACCAACCCGATCAAGTATCTTTCTTGCTTGTGTAATAATCTCTGGACCAATACCATCTCCGCCTATTAATGTAATCTTATATTCCATCCTATCAACCATGCCTTTCATTTCAATATGGAAGATTCTATTATCTATTGCCATTTTAGCATATAGTTTGCTATAATTTAAAATACATATAAGACATATCCATTATAACCCCCGGTTATGAAGAAGGAAGGAAGCCTATGAACCAAAACTTATCTTTATATAATATATTTAATTGTGTTGCTGAAAAGGAAAACATATCCCATGCTGCAAGGGCATTGTACATAAGTCAGCCCGCTGTTAGTAAAGCAATCAGCTCCTTAGAGGATAATCTGAATGTAACCTTATTTATCCGTAGCTCAAGGGGGGTTAAGCTAACGCCAGAGGGCAGATTACTATATGACCATACCAAAAGTGCTTTTCAGACTATAGATAAAGCTGAAGATAGTCTAAAGAGAATTAATGACCTAGGTATTGGCCACTTAAAGATAGGAGCTAGTAATACCCTATGTAAATTTTTACTACTACCCTATCTAAAGGATTTTGTTAAGCAATATCCTCATATTAAGATAACTATAGAGAGTCAATCCACTTATCAGACACTGAAAAGATTGGAGAACGGTTCACTAGATATAGGATTAGTTGCTAAACCTGACAATGAGAAAACCTTTGTCTTTAATTCCCTTGGATCTATTGAAGATATATTTGTTGCCACCCCCGACTATCTAGAGAATCTAAAGCAGAGAGAGGAAAGCGAGGATTTCTTTTCTGTAGCTAATATTATGCTATTAGATGAAGAGAATAACACCAGAATATATATCGAAGAATATTTCCGTGACAATGATATCTCACCAAATAGTATACTTGAAGTGACCAATATGGATCTATTAATTGAATTCGCAAAGACAGGACTTGGTGTAGCTTGCGTTATTAAGGAATTTGTAGAAACCGAACTATCAGATGGCACTTTAGTTCAACTTCCACTTAAGGTTCCAGTTAATAAAAGAGAGGTCGGCTATTCCTATATTAGCAATGCCTTCCTCTCAGATTCAATGCAAAAATTTATTGCATTTACTAGATAGTATTATATTTACAGATTAGGAACGAGATAGGTAGCCCTATCTCGTTCACTTTGCACTTATTCTGGGAGTTCTTCTATTTCTTCTTCCCCTTGGGCTGGTATGTCTGTAGGTGTAGGGATTGGAGTCGGAGTTGCTGTTGGTGGTTCCAGATATTCCGGCTTTTCTTCCACTACAAAATCCGCACTAACATACTTTAATACATCCTTATCCTTAAATATTGCCCAACCATCCCTAATTTCAACAACATCGATTTTCTCCCTATGTACTAAATGTCCAACAATATCGCCATTAGTATCTGGTGAGGATCTTACATTAAGTGTCGAACCAAACTTTGATAGCATTATGTACATTGGTGTTGTCTCTAAAGAGTCTATATCTAATTCTTCTAATGGTGTTTCTAATTCTTCTATTTCGTCAGCTTGTTCATCTTCTTCTATTATAGGGGTAGGGCTAACGGTGGGTGTGGGAATAAAATCCTCAATCTTACTATCATTGCTGCAACCTCCCAAAGTCAAAACCATTAATCCTAAAGCTAAGTATTTTATACTTTTCATATTAATTCCCATGCCTTTCAACTAAATCTATATGATGCCGCAATGCGGCGTCTCAAAAATCCGGAAGAACAAGGAATGAGCACCTTTGTGCAAATTTCGTGTTTCTTCCTGCGTAAAGATTTTATTCCTCACACTATACAGGAATTATAATATCATACTTTTGCACCCAGTCCAAGAAGAAGTTATCTATTTTTCTTCCAAAAATTTGTATTGAGACATATATAGCTCGTAGTACTTACCTCTTAGCTTAATTAGTTCATCATGGCTACCCATTTCTTGAATAACCCCCTTATCAATATACATAATAGCGGTCGAGTTTTTAATTGTGGATAATCGATGGGCTATGATAAATGAGGTTCTATTGGCAAGAAGGTGACTTAGTCCTTCCTGGAGTAAAACTTCAGTCTCTGTATCTATGCTGGATGTTGCTTCGTCCAGAATTAATATCTTTGGATCTGCCAACAGAGCTCTTGCAAAGCTTATCAGCTGCCTTTGGCCAACAGATAATCTAGTACCCCTTTCGTTAACCTCTGTTTTATAGCCCCTCTCTAGCTCCTCTATAAAATCATGGGCACGGACGATTTTTGCTGCCTTAATAACCTGCTCGTCAGTAGCCTCCATATTACCATAACGGATGTTATCCATAATCGTACCTGAGAATGTAAAGCTATCCTGAAGCATAACACCCATCTGCTTACGTAGGGACTTAATGGTAACCTTACTTATATCTATTCCATCTATTGTGATTAATCCAGAGTCAAGATTGTAAAAACGACTAATAAGGTTAATTATTGTAGTCTTACCTGCTCCTGTAGGTCCAACAATTGCAATACTATCCCCTACATTTGCTTTGAAATTAACATTATTAAGTATTTGTACCCCATTTTCATAGCTAAAATTGACATCCTTGAATTCAACTTCACCTTGAATCTGAGGCATATCCACTGCCCCTTCAATATCCTTAACAGTTACCGGCTCATCTATGGTTTCAAATATTCTCTCCAAATAAGAAACAGCTGTCAATAAAGAGTTATAAAAGCTTGCCAGGGTATTAACTGGAGCCCAAAACCGTCCAATATAACTAGTCATGGCAATAAGCACACCAACTGTTATTCCTTCTACATTATCACTAATCCATGCCACACCTAAAACATATATAGCTACTGAAGTCCATGTAGATATATTGTTAATGGCTGGCCATAGAAGAAAATTATACTTAACAGCATTCATCCAAGAATCTGCATACTCTTTACATAGTCTATTAAATATTCCTGTGTTCTCTTTCTCCCTTGTAAAGCTTTGAGTAACTCTTATACCATTGATACTCTCAGCAATATAGGCATTGAGATTGGAGGATTTATTACTGGATATCTGCCAAGCAGTTCTCTGTTTTTTCTTAATTGTGAATATTAAGATCATTAAAAGAGGTAAGCCAAGTAAGCAAACAATTGCTAATCTGAAGTTTAGAGCTAGCATAAAAACAACAATGAAAATCAAGCTAAATAACTCAGTGATGGTATTAACTATACCATTGGACAACAAGTCACTAAGGCTATTAACATAGTTAACAACTCTTACCTGTATTTTTCCATGGGGCCTGTCATCGTAATATGAAAAGGGTAGCTCCTGTAGATGTTTAAATATATCACTTCTTATGGTATGAATAATATCCTGCCCTATCTTTGCCATCAAGCTAATTCTCTTTCTTATTATTACGGCAATGATAAGGAAAATAACTAACATAAGTATACTAAGTGTAACTATACTCGTGATATTACCATTAGGTATATGCTTGTCCATAATTTCCTTCATCATAATAGGTTCTAGCATCCCTAGAGCTGAGGAAATTGTCATAAGTAAAATCGTGAATAAAATTCCCTTTCGATGTGGTTTAATATAAGTTCCAAGCCTCTTTAGGTGGCTGATATTAAATTCGGTATCTAATGTCTCGTCAATATCATATTTGTTTCTAGCCAATATTACCACCTTCTTTCTTGGCAACTTCCATTATTTGGTCAAAATCTCCGTATTGATGATGGAATACAGTGTAATAATAACCTTTTTTATCAAGGAGTTCTTCATGTTTACCAGTTTCTATAATTCTACCATTGTCCAGAACCAAAATTTGGTCCGCAGCCTTTATAGAAGAAATACGGTGGGCAATTATAAATATAGTTCTATTGCCATCCAGATTCTTTAATTCTTTTTGTATTTGCGACTCAGTCTCCATATCTACTGCTGAAGTAGTATCATCTAATATAAGTATAGTAGGATCCTTAAGTAAAGCTCTTGCAAGAGATATTCTTTGCTTTTGTCCACCGGAGAGTCCTACTCCTCTTTCACCAACGATAGTATCATAACCATCTGTCATCCGCACAATAAAGTTATGAGCATCTGCAATCTTGGCTGCTTCAACAACCTCTTCAAAACTGCAATCAGGACGTCCATAAGCAATATTACCTTCTATGGTATCAGAGAACAAGAATACATCCTGCATAGCAAGTCCTATATTACTACGCATGGACTGCAAATTATAGTCCTTAATATTTACTCCATCAATTTTAATAGATCCTGTAGTTACATCATAAAAGCGATTGAGTAAATTCATAAGTGTGGTTTTACCTGAACCTGTGGCTCCTATAATCCCTACCGTCTCACCAGGCTTGATATGTATATTAATATCCTCTAAAATCATTTCTCCACCGGTTCTATAGCTTACATTGGAGAACTCAATCTCTCCATCCAGTTTTTCTTTAACAATTGAATTATCCTTATTGAATATTCTTGGCTCAACAATTGCCGTTGCATATATTTTTTCAACAGAGGTAACAAATCTTTGATAATCATTGGCAAGCCATCCAGCCTGTCTTAAGGGGTTGTTAAGCATCCAGAGGTAGCCACTGACAGTAACTAAGGTTCCGATAGTCATCTCCCCTTTAATAACCATAATTCCACCTACAAGATATAGAATTATAGTTAGTGAGTTAGCCAATATATCAAATACAGGAACATACTTTTTCCATATATTAGTGGCGTTTATTTCTGCATCTCTGTAGCCATCATTCTCCCTGTTGAATTTCTCTATTTCATAATCCTCTTTGGCAAATGCTTTTACTACTCTGTTACCACTAACATTCTCCTGAACGAAAGTATTAAGACTAGAAAAATGTTTTCTGATATTATGGAAGGCTGGCTTAACCTCTTTTAGTTGCTTATAGGTTGTAAAAATCGTAAAAGGCATTACAGCTATCATACAAAGAGCCAGTCTAAAATCCGCAATAAATATCATTATTAAAGCGATAATGAAAAGCAATGCATTTTCATAAGATCCATATATAACATAGGCTACAAAATGTCTTACTGCATCCATATCACCTGTCATTCGTGACATTAAGTCACCAGTTCTATTCTTGTTATAAAAACCGAAATCCTGAGCTAATAACTTTTTGTAAACATAATCTCTAAGGGTATATAACATCCCTTGAGAAGACTTTTCAAAAATTATCAAATACCAATATTTAAGAACAGTACGAAGAAGAGTTGTTACCACCATGATAATCATCATTAGTGGGAGTTTATCATATTCTCCTCCTTTAATAACATCGTCCACAACAATACCTGCTATCTGTGGATTTACAACTGCAATAGCACAAACAATTGTCACCAAACACATTGCAAATATTAATCTACNACGATATTTTTTCAAAAAAGAAAAGAACCAATTCATCGCTGCCATCTAATCCCTCCTTATTAGTTGAGTACAAGCGCTAGAAATAGAAAGTCTATATTATTATATCGGTCATGTCAATTAAAAAAATGTAGATTGTTACTATTTTCATGTATTATATTATAATTAGACAAGATTTCTTCCTAATTAATGTTAACACATTGTAAGCATAATCTATCAATTAATAAAAATAATTTGAATTACCCATTAACTAATTTTAGTGCTTATGATACAATAAATGAAAAGCAGACTAATACATGGAAGATAAGTATTTTTTTGAGCTTAAGCTGCATTTCAAACATAAGAGTTTAATGAGTTTTTTAAGGAGAGAATCTAATGGCCATTGATTACGACATAACCTATTCTGATTTAAATCCAACAATCTTTTATGTGTCTAAAGTAAAGATGATTGATAATGGTGTATATCATGAGCATGATTATGCAGAAATGTCATATGTTATATCCGGTAAAGCTAGATACCTTGTTGGGGATGAAGAATTCGATGTCGAAGCAGGGGATTTGGTCATATGCAATCCTGGGGTTAAACATACCCATATCGTGGTAAATCCAAAGGAACCTACTACAGAATTAATTATGGGGTTTACTGATTTTCAGTTTAAAAACATGAAGCCTAATTCCATCGAACTTAATGATGGGGGCTGTGTTTTACATACAACAACTGAGATAAAGCAAAAATTAGCTATTCACTGCCATGGGATGATCGCCGAAAAGGAAAGCAACCATGTGGGACAATACTTCATGCTAAAAACCCACATTATGCAGATGCTACTATTAATCATCCGAGAAATAGTTAATGTGGAAAGACCTATTCAGAAGGGTTATAATTTTGAAACCTATTCTAAGAGCTATGCTGTGAAACGCATAGTAAAATACCTTAATGAAAATTATGAAAACAAAATATCTTTAGAGCAAATAGCGCATAATATGTATCTGAGTCCAGTATATATTTCCAAGATATTCAAAGAAGAAACTGGAGAATCTCCGATCAACTATTTAATTAAAATCAGATTGGAGAAGGCTAAGGAAATCCTGCTTACAGAAGGTAGTGGCAGTATTAAAAGCATTGCTAATCAAGTAGGCTATGAAGATGTATATCACTTTAGTAAATTATTTAAGAAATATTATGGTTTGTCACCTTTATATTATAGAAAAAAGGCAATGAGCAAACTTAAAGACCAGTACAAATAAGTTCGCCCATAAGTGTGAATTAAATTCGCACAGAAGAAAGGAATGATTGTCAATATGAATATGTATGAAGCTATTTTTTCAAGAAAATCAATTCGTCATTATAAAAATGAAGCAATTGAATGGGAAGTACTTTCAGATATACTACAATTCGCAGATGAACTTCCTAAGTTAGTTGACGATATTGCTATAGAGTTCAAGTTAGTAAGCAATATTGAAACAAAACAGGGCTTTTATGGACCTTTCACAGTAAAGGCTCCTTACTATATATGCATATCATCAGAAAAGAAGGATGATTATCTAATTAACGCGGGATATATGATGGAGCAGATAAGTCTATACATCACATCTAAGGGATTAGGTACTTGCTTTCTTGGGGGAGCAGCTCCTGGCAAGGGGCTGAAGGATACAATGAGATACGATTATGTTATCTCCCTTGCCTTTGGTATACCCTCTGGCACCCTTTATAGAGATAGTCACGAAGCAAAACGTCTAGATGAAGAAGAATTGGTTGTCTATAAGGAAGATGTAGATTCAGATATTAGACAGATGATCACTGCTGCTAGACTCGCTCCTTCTAGCTTAAATAATCAACCATGGAGATTCGTTGTTTATAAAAACCGTATTCATATCTTTATTAGAAAGAACATTGCCTTATATAAAGTAATGGACTCCATTAACAAGATAGATATAGGAATTATGCTGGCCAACCTTCTTATCGCTGCTGAAGAATTGTGGATCGATGTATCAATCTCCAAACTAGACTCCTTAAAGAATAAGGACTTTAAAAATAATCAGTATGTTTTGACAATGATAATTGGTTAAAATAAACAAAATAAATATATTATATAAAAAATATAAAAAATTCATCTTTAGGGCTTGACATTCATTTTAATCTATAGTATATTATGTCTTGTGGTCGCGACACATCCGAACACACAACATAATGCACGAGTGGCTCAGTGGTAGAGCATCGCCTTGCCAAGGCGAGGGTCGCGAGTTCGAATCTCGTCTCGTGCTTAAAATAAAACAGGTTCATCCAACAGGATGGACTTGTTTATTTTCATGTTCTAGATCAGATTCGTACTCTCACAAACTGAAACTGGGAAGAACAAGAATGGAGGCTCTCACGCCGAGATTCTTGTTCTTCCTGTGGCTTTGCGTAAGCAAAGACACTGCGAGGACGTCGCGAGTTCGAATCTCGTCTCGTGCTTAATAATAAAAAGGTTCATCCGTCAGGATGGACCTTTTTGTTATTCTGTACTGGATTAGCTTCAATTTCCCTTGTTTGTAAGGAAGATAAATTCCTCAAACCATATCCGGAATTTGCTCTGTTCCTGCTTACGCTTATTAGATAACCCCTGCTGGAAGATCCCAACCTTCCAAACCTCCATTGCCGTGATATCTACTTCTCCATAGCGATATCTCATAAAAATATTAGCCACGTCAGCAAACTTTATATTCTCATAATCAAAGGTATCCTTAATCTGATATGCAAGCATCTTAATAGTTTCTTCTTGCTTCAGGGTATAACCCTCTAATTTAAGAAGATATAATATTCTAAGAAAGAGCAGATACATCCTCTCATTATTATTTGCCTTTCCCATCCTCTTCCTATATTGATATTTTAATAAACAATCATAAATAAGTACTACAAACAGCAGTATAAGAATAGCTACCACAGTAATCGTTATTCCCATAAGAATATGATTATTCTCTCCCATGGTTTCTTCTAGGAGAGACTCATCACTTTCAGGTAGTGGTGGTACCTCATAATCATTCAGGTGCCCATAGGGCTTGTAATCACTAACCCCACCATTCTGGTACTTTGATTTATCCCCCCAGCTTTGATATCTTATGCTATAGAAATCTGGGGTTGCTTCAAAAGGTATCCAGCCAATCCCTTCTATATATGCTTCCGCCCAGGCATGAGCCTGCCTATTTTTCACAGGATACATTCCACTCTTAGTAACATTATCAAATCTAGCCACATATCCTTCCACATAACGGGTAGGAATTCCTATACATCGACCCATAACAGCCAATGAAGAGGCGAATGCAGTGCAATATCCCTTCTTGTTTTCAAAAAGAAAGTAATCTACAAAATCCTTACCCTCTGGTAATTTACCAGGACTTAAAGTATATGTATATTGCTGCAGGAACGCTTCAATTGCCTTTAGCCTGTCATAATCCGTTTCATAATGTGCAGTTATTTCTTCAGCTAATTTTTTGACTCTATCTGGTAGATCCTTGGGTAAATCCTTATATTCCATTTCAATTATTTGTGCACGGGACTGTAATTGTTCATATACCTTCTCCTCTGACAGTTTAATCTTCACCTTATCATTTCTGAAATAATTATCATTCAACCAATCTAGAGCTTCTTGATTAATTTCTTCTACTTCCTTATAAGAAAAGTCCTTCTCTTCCCTTAACATTTCCTGCACATATTCATCCGATAAATTCATTTCGTAGAAAATTAGATCATATGAGGTATTTCTACCTTGTGCTTTATCAAATCTAATATTGGCATTCTCTCTCTGAAGCCTTTTCTTTTCATTATCCACGTTAAAATAACTAGACTTTAATGGATAGAAGAAGGTTTTTGTCTTTATGCTCCCATATTCTATTTTTATTTTTCTTTGATTTATGTATGGTATCTCCTCTAACTGCTCTATCTTCTGCCTGGATAGGCCATACACTAATTCAGAGTAATCCAACAAATACTCCTGCTGACCATTGATGGTCTTTTGATTTGTCTTCTCCCAGCGATTACCAGTATACTCATTACTAACAGAGCCCATGAGATAAATTGGTTTACTGCCTTTTGAACCTGATATATCAAATGCAATAGTCTCATCCAGGGTTAGTACTCCTCCATCACCCAGATCCCCATTCTCATCTGAGTAACCTGACAAGCTTATTACAAAGTCTCCGTTGGATTTTTCAAAATAGTATTCAATGTCTATAATCCAATCTTCTACTTGTTCTTTCATAATCCGATAGAATGTTTTAGCTCCTTCCCATTGAATTGGTTCAGGCTTCGAGGGCAGTAGAATTGAAAGCACAGCCAATAAAAGACACACAGGAGTTAAGTATAAAATCCCTTCCTTCCGATTTAACTTTTCAGCTCTCCTATTATACAGAGCGCCATAAATCTCTATTATGATTGTCATAATATAAAATATACCAATACCAATCACTACTTTATATAAATCCACTTTATTTAGTGACAGGACAATCATAGCTGCCAATATGGTAATTGCCATAAGAACCTTTATTATTTGATTCTTCATAAGTAAATATAGAAAAGTTCCACCAAGCATTCCGATTGCAAAAATAATAAACTTAGGATAGGAGCCTATGTACATTTCCTCTGTTCCATTGTATGTTAGGGACCAATTCACCAGATTGTTGATCCATTCCCATAGATTCACCTTCCTTAACCATAGGATAAAACCAATTAATATAAACAAGCTTAATAGGATCAGATAGCTAACCACATTCTTCCTATTCATATCAAAAAGATATACTAGCAAGGTGGGTAAAAACGAAAAGAAAACACACAAAAACACATTAACCTTAAGCTCATAATACTGATTAATCCCTAATATAAGTGCACAGGTTAATGACATGCTTAATACTGTGTGATAAAGCTGATATATCTTTTCTCTATCCTTTAACATGGGATAAGCCTCCTTGAACTACTTTCTCTATCCTATTTCTTTGGAGAGTACCTTATCTATCTCATCATCTGACATAACCTGGTATATATTAACACCTGCTTGTCTAAGCCCATCCTTTAATTTTTTAGTTCCTTCAGAAAGGTCATCACTGATAAATAGGACACTTAGCTTTATACCTCTAGCTAATACCTGCAGTGAAGTAAGATAAAGTTCTTTAGTGAGAAAATGTGTCGCCACAACATAGAAACTTCCTTCCCCTCCCCGAAGCATTCTATCCTTAATCAAATCATATATAGGTATCTTTGCTTCAAACCTTATATTAATACATGCCTTATAGAATATATTGAATTCCCCTTTTGATCTTATTGTAACCTGCCGCTTATCTACCATCTCATATACAATTTGGGTAGATGTTCCCCTCACAGCATAAAAATTAGAGATTGCTAGGATGCTTTCAATAATTTTGTCCTCTACAATTGTTACCTTTAATTCATCCTCCTTTATGTCCATCAGGTCCATAAAAAGAATAATTTCTACTCTTTGCCTATGTTGATATTTTCTAGTCAGTAACTCTTGATGCCTTGCCGATGCCTTCCAATGAATCCTCTTTCGATTATCTCCAGATGAATATTTTCTTATCTCCGTATCTAGTTCTTCTTCCTCCCTATTATTATTACTGAGAGGATTCTTTACATCGACTTGTGGTTCCGCTATACCCAGCTGTTCCAACTGCAGGACTCTTGGCAATACTGACACCTTAAGCTTGCTTCCCAGGGGATAGGTAATACTGAATAGATACAAGAAATCCGTAACTTCAACAGAATCCACTCCTATAAAGTACTCACCCCTATAGTTACATTTGATCCTTGAAACCAAACGATCCTGTTCGCCAGGTAGCAAACTATATTCCGCAGTTTGTTCAGTATCTTCAATGATAGACTTTTCCCTTAGGAACTTAACCTTAATGTTTCTATAGGTAATAAAGTCTTCATTGGTTATGGTGAAGGCATAATCTGTCCAGTCCCCTTTTACCACGATACGGCTTCCAATCGTCTGGTAAAGCTTAAAACGACTATATACATACAAGGTGTATAAGAATGATATTATTGGTATCAAAACACTAAGATAAAAAAGGGCATAGGAAATATTGCCACCATAAAAGGAGGCAT
>JGI24709J26583_10001138_pt1 | contig 22551 bp, 21 predicted proteins | sample BioPla2DNA1_FD_26583 | JGI IMG/M metagenome (IMG submission 26583) | reverse complement strand
CATTTGAGCCTGCATTCTTTGTAAGTCGAACTAGGTTTCATGCTATTTTGAGTGAAACGAAGAATCTTATCAATAATCAGGCAGATCCTTCATTATCGTTTTGGCTGACAGATATATAATTAGTTCAACTTTTCAGGTAATATCTTATCGGGAGGTTGTCATTTTGCTGAATTATCTGTTTGCCGAGCTTCTTTTCTGTATTTATAATTATAGGAGCTTTAAGATTGACCCTTATTTCATCCATATTCTCAGGAATTACAACAATAGTCAAGGTTAAGACCTTATTTGTATCGGTTATTTCCAGTAGCTCAACATCTTCGTCTTCCACATCAACCCCATATCCATCATAAACCATAAACGGGTCGGTGACAACAAAGCATAATTCTGGCATGTCAACACTCTGAAGCCAGAAGAAAACTGAATCCTTGGTATCATGTCCTATCAGCGCATATCTTTTACTCTGTTCAAACCCCGGAATACCTTCCGGGAAATAAATAAAATCCTCTTCATTAATCTCAATTTTTCCGAAATGTGCTGTATTCAATTGCATAGTAAAAAACCTCCGCAATACTATATTATTAACTAACTAATTGACATCTCTTAGTTATCTTTACCGCATAACAACTGACAATTTAAAAAGATTATTCATTCCGCTTTGCTTCATTCAGAATGACAATAGGTTAACCGCATATATTAGGTCTGTCATTTAAGGAAATCAACCAAAGAAGGCTGTATTACACGGGCTCCCGTTGCCAACGATGCCCTGTAAACATTTTCTTCATTCTGCAATTTCATTATTGCCTCTGCTATATCAACGTCTTCGTTTTTACTCATTAGTTTAGTGAAATTGACATTATCATCTTCAAGCCGGCCTGCTGCTAATTCAACACGGTTCATACGGGCGCCTAAACCTGCTCTTACACGCAACAGATTGCCTAATTCATCATCTAAATCACCTAATAGTTTTGACAGCTCAGATTTATCATCCGAGTCCATAGCCGCTATAACTTTGTCAAAGGTATCCACAAATTCACTTTTATTTCCGGCGGAAGCTCCCACTATGGTTCTGTTAAACAAATCACTCCCCGGCACATTTATATTGATGTTATCCCCTATACCAATTTCAAATCTAATTTGCTCACTGTTGTTAACATCGATATTATATGTACCATCATCATTTAATAAGGGCTTATCTGTCTTATAGCCCGAAAAGATATATCTTCCGGCATAAGTTGCGTTACCCAGACTTATTAACTGAGACCTCAGCTCAGAAGCTTCTTCTCTGATTTTCAGCAAATCTTCATCGGTATTTGTCCCATTAGCAGCTTGATTGGTGATTTCCTTCATTCTATGTACTAAATCGGTCATTTGGCTCATGGTTGCTTCTGTGATATCCATCCAGGCTGTGGCATCATCTGTATTTCGCTTGTATTGGGCAATTTCAGACACATCAGTACGAAGTTTCAAGGCCTTTGATGCTACAATTGGGTCATCTGACGGAAGGCTTATCTTCTTACCCGAAGCGAGCTGATTAAAATATTTCTGTGTTCTCATTAAATTGCCTGAAAGGCTTTGCATCATGTTATTTATAAGCATGTTATTGGTAATTCTCATTGTATTTACCTCCTGTTAATGGGGACACATCTCTGCTCTGCGGCTCATTCTTGCTGAGAAATGTCCCCGTTCTTGGTTTATATCCCCATACGGTTTACAAGTATATCCAGTATCTCACTGTAGGATTGTATCATAGCGGCTGCAGCACCGTATATCTGCTGATGCTTAACAAGGTTTGTCATCTCTTCATTCAGAGAAACCCCTGATATTGAATGACGCCTGTTATCTATCTGCATTACTATGCCTTCCTGAACATCCAGATATTGATTGTACTGCTGGCCATCTACACCCATTGATGAAATAACTGTCTTAATAAAGTCTTCCGGTGCGCCTTCCATAAACATATACGTGTTATGGCGCATTGCCAGTAATTTATTGATGTTTTCATTATTCCCTGCTTCACCGGCATTGGAAGATGCAGCTATGTTCTCGCTGGGATTTTCCTCAATATCGAAACTGATGGAAAAATTTCGTGCAGTAATATTCTGATATCCTGCCACCAGTCTTTCATCCCAGGAAGTTGTAGGATCATCGGCAATGCCCATTTTTGAGGCATAATCCAGAGCACGTGCTTCAAACTCAGTACTTGAAATTGGTTGCCCGTATTCATCCAGCATGGCAAAAAATCTAATTCCTGTATTGCCGCTTAATGTAAAACCGTCAACATGCCCTTCGATATTGTCAAGGACACCGTCTCCATCAGTGTCGATAATTCCTTCATTAAATGACAGGGCGAAGGTTCTTACAAATTCATTCATTTTTCTCTGGTAATAGGGTATGCCTTTGCAATTGGGACTGGCTCTTCCATCAGAACCGATTATACCGTCATTACCATCCCGCATATCAATATAAGCCTTGAGTTCTCCGGATTTTAGCTGCAGCTTATTGCCATCTGCCCAGGATACTTCATATAGGTTTTCTATGTCTTCTTCATTCAGTTTCGTCTCCCGGCTTTCACACTTTAAGTGTACAGCTTTTTCGTGGTCCACCAGAGCCTTTCCGCTGATGGTTACAACAAAACGGGTCTCTTTTTCTCCATTTGGAAGTTTTAATCCGGTCTCCACCTCATATGCACTGCAGTTTACCAGCCTTGACAGCTTATCTACCAGATATCCCCGGTGGTCTCTCAAATCGTTAGCTTTATTACCCATAACTTCAAAATGATATATTTGAAGATTTAGCTCTCTTATCTGGTCTGCAATATTATTTATTTCCTCCACCTTAGCGTTAACCATATTGTTCAGGTCTTCCTGAAGGTGGTCGAAATGAACGGCAACGCTGTTGAAGTATTTTGCAACCGCTACACCTTTTTCTTTTACTAAAGCGCGGGTGGACAGGCTTGACGGGTCTGTGGTAAGGCTTTGAAGCGAGCTGTAGAAATCGCTGATGATTTTTGTATATCCATAGTCGCTGGGCTCATTGTAAATTGTCTGCATATCTTCTATTATTGTAGCTTTTACGCTCCACTCACCAAGATACTGAGCCTCACTCCAATACTTTTCATCCAAAAAGATATCTCTTACTCTGTCTACACTTACAACATCGGAGCCCATTCCCAACATACCTGCGCCGTTTGCTACCAGCAGCGGGCGGGCTGAGGTTTGATTCACTACCTGTCTGGAATACCCCGGAGTATTTACATTATCAATATTGTGAGCTATATTCGCCATAGCACGCTGTGAAGAATACAGACCCCGCATGGCTATTTCCAAACCCATAAATGTGGTATTATTCATTACATCACCTGACCTTTTGGTAATTAAGATTCTTTAATACGCTAAGAATCCACAATATTTTTCACAAAGAATTATTTTAAGATGCTCCCATTCTGAACATGATTGTTTCCAGCATCTGATTTACTGCATCAATTACTTTTGCGTTTGCATTGTAAGCGAATTTGTATTTAATCATATTGGTCATCTCTTCATCAAGAGAAACCCCCATTACCGATTGACGATTGGCATCCGCCTGTGTTACCAGATTTCTGTAGCTTTCTGCCATTGTACCTGCTTCATAGCCTTTATTCCCCAAATCCATAATAATGTTTTGATAGTAGGTATCCAAACTTAGAATCTTTTTGTTCCCGGTCATGAGGTTGCTGTTTCTCAAATTCGCTATTGCAAGTGCAATTTTATTGTCGCCGTTGGCATCTGAGCTGGATGCAGCAATATTATTTAAATCTCTCAATGCATCACTTATTTTAATATTTCCCAGTTCTATGGGCAAGTTGGGTTCTATTGGTTCAAAAAAGAATCCACCATCACTGCCGGTTAGAGTTTTCCCTGACAGATGGAGTCTGTTAACCTCTCTTGCCATAATGTTAATAAGAGCATTCAACTGCTTTCTTACCGAGGATATAATATTAAGGTTATCGGGGACAGATGCTATTTTAGTATTTATATCCTTGTTTATATCTGAGGATATACTCTTTACGAGTATATCAAAATCAGTGTCTGCAGTGCTGGAATACAGCTTTCCACCAGTTCTTTCAGCTATTATATTCCAGCCTCTTTCTCCGGCATCTCCCTCGTTATGATATATAGGATCAGTTGCAACAGAAACGGCTATCCCGTTTTTATTCAATATCGAGATATACTCGCTTATTGTAATGTCGTCTGCAATTTCACCATTTCCGTTTATGCTTTCACCTGTAAAAACCATAAGATATTTATTTGCTCCCTCAGCATAGGAGTTGCTGTTAACGGCATTTACAACATCGGCAAAATCATTGGACGTTCCTGCGTTGGGTGTGTCAGGAATAGCTGCGATGAGAGCGTCAGCATTTTTCCCGAAGTTTGCGTTGGTAACCGGTTCATCCCCGCCAAAGGTTACAAGCCTCAAGTTATAATCTATGCCTCTTACTTTTAAGTCCTCAACCAGTGTTGCTATATTGGCTTTTACATTTGAAAGGTAATCAGCGCTTGTATTAGATACATCTACTGCAATAGTAATATCTCCGGTGATATTCGGTGAGCCATTGTCATAGCTTCCTTTTGCCCCGCTGACCTCGCCTCTTGCTTCCATTAATCCTTTTATAATTCCCTGCCCCACATCTATTGGTATATTTCCTTCTGTGTACTCAACCATTGGTGTATAAAAATGTGAAAGGGCTTCATTGGGTGCTGCCACCAGTCTTTTCTGCTCACCTTTGCTTACAAGAAAATATCCGCCAACCAGAATATCCATACTTCCGTCCCGTGTTTCCCATGTCTCCACCTTTACCAGTTTAGAAAGCCTGTCACACAATTCATTTCTCTGATCATAATAGTCATTAGGAAGGTTCCCGGCAGCCTCAGCACTCATTATCTTAACATTCAGAGCTGCTAATTTCTCAGTTATATCATTTACTTCATCAATACGAGCCTTTATTTCTGTGTTTAAATCGTTTTGAAGTTTATTTATTTGACTTCCCACCTGATTGAGATAGTTTACAAGAGAGTCTGCTCTTTGTTTGACCAAAGCTCTTATAGTGAGACTTTCAGGCGCTTTGCTAAGTTCCTGGAAAGCATCCCAAAAATTATTAAGAGCTACCTGAAAACCTTGTTGCATCGGTTCCCCTAAAATAGATTCCAAATCCGTTACAGCCTTGTACCTGCTTTCCCAATAGCCCAGGTTATTACTTTCGTTACGATATATATTGTCATTAAAAGTATGGCGAATCTGTCGGATTTGTTGTATATCAACACCCATTTCAACATGCCAGTTCCCGTAAATCTTAGTAGCTGATGACGCCATAATGGCATTTTGTCTTGAATAACCGGGGGTGCCAAGATTAGCCACATTGTGTCCTGTGACTTCAAGCGCCTTTTGATTTGCTGACAAGCCTGAAATAGCCGTATCAAATCCAAAAAAACTTATTGACATATTAACCCCCTCTTCTTATTAATACTTTAAATCAAGCATACTTCGGTTATTGGCCGATGATACCTCCAGTCCGCCTTTCCCGTATGTTGCTGAGGCGGGGTTGGGTCCAGCCAATAGCTGAATATTAAAATCCAGATATTTTATGGCGTTCTCAATTAACTTTTTATTAATCTCATTCCGAGCAGTAAGTTTTGCCAACAGTTCTGTCATTTCAGTCTGGATTTCCTCCAACTGTTTACTGTATGGCTCTTTTAATAGCTTACTAAGTTTTGCTACAGTCAGTGTTTCATAATCCTCATCAAGTCTTTCGGCCATTGATTTAATAATTTGCTCTCTTGCCTGATTCAGCTTTAATGTTTGCTCAGCCATTTTCCTTTCCTTTTCAGAAATAGTTACAATAGCTCCCACATCATTTTTTGCAAGAGAATCCGTTTTGCTTTCAGCAAGTTTCAAAATCTCCATATATGTTTTATATTCATAGCGTAAAGCTGTTATAAGGTTCTCTGCCAGATTTTTATCATGCATTTTTGGCGCCTCCCGGAAAACTGATAATAGATTATCGCTCATATTTTTTATCGGCATAAATTAAAGACGAAATAACCCTTGGTTATTTCGTCTTTATTTTTCATGTTGTTTATTTTATATTTTACTATCTTTAAATGCTGTTAATATCTTTTCTGCAACCTCTGATGCCTTAACTGAATATTCACCGCTATCCATCTTTTGTTTAATCTCATTAATCTTATCCTGCCTGACATCCGGGATTTGTCTCACAGCTTGCATTGCTATACTAAAGTCCTTCGCTTTCCCGGAAATTGAGAGTTCATCTTTCTTAGATGATACCTCTCCTGTCTTGGTATATCTGCCAATCTTACTGGTATTTCCATAGATACCCGTTACCTTGGGAATATCTCCCCAAATCTTCATGGTTAATTCCTCTCCTACTTTATCACATTTGCCAGAATTTCAGCATATTAATCTTTTGTGAATGAGATAAATATCCTGCCACTTTTATTATCGTCAGTTACTTTACCACACTTAACAGAAATTTTGATTTATTAAAAAAAATTTAAGTTTTAATATCTAGTTTTCATCCTTACGTTCGCCATGCAGATACCGTAAGCCTCTTGACTCTGATTTATATGTTTTCTCATCGCTTTTTGACATCAAACTTTGCCCTGCTCTTATCATATCATTTGCTAAACGTTTGGAGCATGTTACACAAAAACGCCCGCTTTTAATTCTGGTACCGCAATTTTCACATTGAAGTGCAATTGGACTCGACTCAGCAACTTCCAGCCGTCCTTCCTTCAGAAAACGATAAATCAAATGGGTGGAGACTCCCGTCTCTGCAGATACTTCCTGAGCAGTAGCCCCCGGAAACTCTCTGACAAATACCCTTACTTTTTCGAATTCTTCCTCTTCCAGTTTTTTGCAGGCATCGCAAATCTGCGGACCCATGGTATACATAAATATTTTTTTGCATCTGCGGCAATTTTTGACTTCTGGCATAATTACACCTCCAAAACAACTCCATTTTATATATCGTCATTTTTGGGCAATTGCTATAACCAATGCATAAACATATGAAAAACCATTATCTTTTAATATTTTAGCACATGTATTAATAGTAGTACCAGTAGTCAGCACATCATCCACCAATAAAATATGTCTGTTGAGGTTCTTTTTTGTAACAGTATTATTATTTATCGTAAAAGCACTCTCAAGATTTCTTAATCGCTCTTCTCTTTTCAGCTGTATTTGCGGTCTGGTATTCTGTGTTTTTAAAAGTATATCGGTGTGTACCTCTTTGTTAAGAATCCCAGCCGCCTCCTTTGCCACAAGTTCAGCCTGGTTATAGCCTCTTTGTCTTTTTTTCTTTGGATGCATTGGTACAGGTATTATAAAATCAAACTCCGGCAGCGGCTGATACTGCATCAGCTCTTCACAAATCAGGTTTCCCATTGTTTGGGCTAATCTAGGATTACTTTTGAATTTCATATTATGAATAGCAGTCTCCACTCCGTCCCTGTAGTAGAAAGCAGCAAAAATTCCATCTAAATATGGTGTCTGCACGCTTTTTGCAAATCCTTTCAGATAACGGGGAAGGCTCTTTTTACATGGTTGGCAAATATACGTGGGTGTATCCTCATTTAGCACCATATCGCAAACCATGCATTTTGCCGGATATATCAGCCGAATTAGCTTCTCAAAAACAGAAACATTATCGTTTTTCTCTTTTATCACATAAGCCTCTCCTTTAGACCGGAATATCGCTCTCTTTCATTAGTGTTTCTTATCATTTCTTCCATTATAGTGGGGTTACCTACCAGAACCACCAGTTTTTTTGCCCGGGTTACCGCCGTATAGAGCAAATTCCTGCAGGCAAGACTCTTGGGCACTCCAAAGAGTGATATTATTACTGCGGGAAATTCGGTTCCCTGGCTTTTATGAACTGTAGTTGCAAAAGCATGTTCAAGACTTTCCAGCCTGTCAAATTTATATTCACATACCCTGTTATCATCAAAACGGACTGTTATAAGCTCAGCTTTGAAATCAATATCCGTAATTACTCCCATATCCCCGTTATAAACACCTAATCCCTCACTGATAAAGCCATCTTTATCGGTTAGTGTCCATGGGAGTGAATAGTCATTGCGAATCTGCATAACTCTGTCACCTAAACGGAACATGGTATTTCCAAACAGCTTTTGGGGCTTATCCTCACTTTCCGGGTTCAAAACCTCTTGCAGTACGTTATTGAGATTCCTGACACCGGTATCCCCTTTCCGCATGGGTGAAATTACCTGAATATCATTAGCGTCAATTCCAAACTGTTTATTTATATGATTGGTGCAAAGGCTGGTAATACAATTTATTACGTCCCTTCCACTCAGTCTTGGGATAAAGAAAAAGTCTCCTTCCTCCTCATTTACAGCCGGCATATTACCCTGGTTAATAAGGTGTGCATTGGTGATGATACTGCTTTCTTCAGTTTGTCTGTATATAGTCTTGAGTTTGACCACCGGAAAGGTTCCGCACTCGATTATATCCGATAACACCTTTCCCGGTCCAACTGATGGCAATTGATCGGAGTCCCCCACCAGAATGAGGCTTGCTTCCCAGGAGAAGGCTTTCATTAATGCCTCCATCATAACAATATCTATCATGGATGCTTCATCAATTATCATCACATCTGCCAATACCGGATTGTCTTCATTTCTCATAAAATACGGCTTTTCATTTTCTTCGATGCTGTATCCTACCTCCAGAAGTCTGTGAATTGTCTTGGCTTCGTACCCCGAGGTTTCGCTTACACGTTTTGCAGCTCTCCCGGTAGGTGCGGCTAAAACGACTGAAAGTCCTTTGCTTTCAAATATCTCTATAAGGGTTCTTATAATGGTTGTTTTGCCTGTACCCGGACCTCCGGTTATAACACATATCCTATTGGATAAGGCACATTTTATTGCCTCTTTCTGAATAGTGTCCAGATAAACATTGTGCTCCCTTTCATAAGCCTTGATAAGGTTATCACAATCCTTTATCCAATAATCATCTCTTTCAGTATTTAGTCCGGTAAGTTTTCTTGCAACGTAACGCTCGGCTTTAATCATTTCCTCAGAATAAACTCTGTCGGGATATTGCCTTTCAACAAATATCATCTCCTCTAATAATAGAGAATCAAAAGCATTATCGAGTAACTCTTCTGAAACCTTCGTCAGCTTAACCCCAAGTTTAATAAGTTCATTTTTCGGTAAATAAGTATGTCCTTTGGTTGTTCCGGCCGATAAGACATACAGAAGTGCGCTCTTAAGCCGTTCTAAATTTGTTGGTTCAATACCCTGAGATAATGCTATCCTGTCACATATGGAAAAGGAAAGCCCGATATCCGGTTCGGCTAATCTGTATGGATTCTGCCTCACCTCATTTTCGGCCCGGATACCAAACCTGCTCCATATTTTGGCCGCAATCTCTGATGATACACCGTATTTTTGCATGAACATTATAATGTTTCTCATGTGTTCATGCTCCAAAAAGGCTTGTCCAAAAAGCAGTGCCTTTTCCGGTGATATTCCTTTAACATCAGCAAGCCTGTGGGGATCAAATTGAAAAATCTCGAAGGTTTTATCTTTAAACTTCTCTACGATATTAATCGCCGTTTTCTTCCCCAAACCCTTGATAAAACCGCTTGAAAGGTACTGTACTATCTCTTCCTCTAAAGTGGGAATGCTTCTTTCACATTGCTGAACCTTAAACTGTCTGCCATATTCGGGATGGGTGACATACTCACCGGTAGCAACTATGTTTTCGCCTTCAACTAACATAGGCATAATTCCTACCAGCGTAATCTGCGTATTATCTGTTTTTAGATCGCAGACCGAATATCCACTTTTAGTATTGGTATAACGGACATTGCATATTGTTCCTTTAATCTGTTCCACGTTTTCCTCTGTTTTCCCCTATTGTAAATCTGAGATATTTTCTCTCTCTGTTATCATACAATATGAAATCTGCTCGGGCAACATTTCTATAGGATACGTGTTACTTAATCTCTCCAGTATTCGTACAGTTTCAACATCCTCCCCAGACGCCATAATGTATATTTTCCCATCCGCCATCAGCCTTCTGGGGATACTTTCAGCGAAGATTTGTCTGATAATGCCTTCAAGTTTTGAGCTAAAATTTTGTGGTAAATATAATATGATTCTGAGGCCTTTGTCGGGGTATGTTGACTTGTATTGACTTAAAAAGTATAATATTGTATAACTCATTCCAAGAAAAGCGAAAATTGACAGAACAATTAAAACAAGCGTTTCCACGAAATTGCCTCCTTNTTAAAGGGTATAAATTATTTACCTTTTATGAATCATACTATGCCCAATAATCGTGGTGTGTGAACCCGGAGGAATATATGCAGAAGCTTTCACTTGATGAAGTCAAAGCCGGTATGATACTTGCAAAAGATGTGGTGCTTAAGGATGGACGAATTCTGCTCCTTAAAGGATTTACCATAAAGCCCCGCTATATCAGCAAACTTAAATCTTACGATGTGCCTTATATTTATGTTGAAAAAGATGGTGTGGAGCTTGAGGAATTTAATGAGGACCGGGTTTATGGGGATGCCTTTTCCAGTATTAAAGGAATAATGGAATGCATCAGGAACGATAAGAAATATGATTTAGTCCAGCTAAAAGAAACCGTATACGATATGGTCGGTCATATACTGAATGACGATATGCTTTTTATGACACTGACGGGAATCAGGGACATAGACAATTATACATTCCTTCATTCTGTAGACGTATGCATATATTCAGTTATAACCGCCAAAGCTATGAATCTTCAATATGATGAGATTCATGAATTGGCAATGGCTGCAATTTTGCACGATGTGGGAAAGTGTAAGATACCCATCTCAATTCTTAATAAGCCAGGAAAACTTACCGATGAAGAATTCGAAATAATGAAACGACACTCATTATATGGTTATGAAATTGCCAGTCAGATGCCTGGTGTAAGTGAAAAAACAGCACGTATTATATCTCAGCACCATGAAAAATGGGATGGTACTGGTTATCCTGCAGGACTTAAGAATTATGACATCGAGCTGGGGGCCAGAATTATCAGTATTGCGGATGTTTATGACGCCCTTACTGCTGACAGGATTTACAGAAAACGATTTATGCCCCATGAAGCAGCCGAGTATCTGATGGCCGACAATGAATCTCAATTTGATTCCGAAATCATGAAAACTTTCATTAACAGCATCGCTATATATCCTAAGGACGTTGTAGTGCTTCTGAACACCGGGGAAGTTGCTCGTGTCCTGCCGTCTAAAGGCATGGCTTCTTTGCGTCCTAAGGTATCGGTCATCACAAAAAAGGATGGACCGCCTGTTTTTACCCCTTATGAAATCGATCTTCGTGAAAATCCTACCATATTCGTAACCGATATAATCAGTTAATTAGCCCCATTAGAATGCGGCTGCAAGATACATACAGTGCCTGTAGAGTGAGTCAAATGCGCCGCTTAAGTGAATCCATCAATTGGGGGGGTGAGAGNTGCGAGGTTGGAATTAAGAAATTGTATAAAAATAATACGAGCAAACATCTCACTTCTCACATCTCATCTCTCACTTCCAGTATATTGACATCACTCACGCACTTTTTACAGTTTGACTGTTTTACACGGGTGCAAGGTTTCCAGCGAGATAAGCCGGGCACCCAATTGCTAAAAAAGCGGGTGCATTATAGCCCCGCCTCTTTTCTGAGAATATCTGCTTTATCAGTTCTTTCCCATGTAAAATCAGGATCATTTCTTCCAAAATGCCCATATGCCGCAGTTTTTCTGAATATAGGCCTTCTTAGATCCAGCATGTTAATCATAGCAGCAGGTCTTAGGTCAAAGTTTTTGGCTACCAGCCGGGAAATCTTTTCATCTGATATTTTCCCGGTTCCGAAAGTATCAATAAGTATTGAAACCGGGGAAGCAACACCTATGGCATAGGCCAGCTGTACTTCTACCCGTCTGGCTATACCGGCAGCCACTATATTCTTAGCCACATATCTTGCGGCATAGGCAGCTGTACGGTCAACTTTTGTCGGATCCTTACCGGAAAAGGCACCACCGCCATGCCTGCCCATACCCCCGTAGGTATCCACAATTATCTTTCTGCCTGTAAGTCCCGAATCACCCCGTGGGCCTCCTATTACAAACCTTCCGGTGGGATTGATATAGAATTTTGTTTCTTTATCCAGAAATCTGGCAGGTATTACAGGCTTTATTACATGCTCAATAATATCTCTTTCGATTTGACTATGCTCAACATCTTCGCTATGTTGAGATGATATTACAACTGCGTCAATGCGGACAGGTTTGTCCCCGTCATACTCAACTGTAACCTGACTTTTCCCGTCTGGCCTCAAATAAGAGAGAATCCCTTTTTTCCTCACCTCGGTCAGTCTTTCGGTAAGATTGTGGGCAATATATATGGGCATAGGCATAAGTACAGGAGTTTCATCACATGCATAGCCAAACATCATTCCCTGATCTCCGGCACCGATTTCTTTAATATCTGTATCTATTATCTTTTTTTTGCTTTCAAGAGCTTCATCAACGCCAAGGGCTATGTCGCCGGACTGTTCATCAATGGAGGTAATAACAGCACAGGTTTCACAGTCAAACCCATATTCGGCCTTATCATAGCCAATATCCTTAATTGTTTCCCGAACGATCCTTGGGATATCAACATAACAGTTTGTTGAAATTTCACCCATAACCAGTACCATACCCGTTGTCACAGCCGTTTCACACGCAACACGTCCATATGGATCTTGCTCAATAATCGCATCCAGCACCGCATCAGATATTTTATCGCAGACTTTATCAGGATGCCCTTCTGTAACCGATTCCGATGTAAATAATTTTTTTGCAGACATTCTTATCTCTCCTTTTGCATTAATTAAATGCTTTCCTTCCAGCCAGTCAATATTGTTATTTATCTGTCCAATGAAATATATACCCATAAAAAAAGATATAAAAAATCTCTTCAAATGAAGAGAATATATCAATAACACTCCTCATCTGTCAGGACATATCCTGCGGGAATTGGCACCATGGCTTAACTTGCCGGTTGCCGGGTTTCATCGGGCCCTGTCCCTCTACCTCTCTTGATAAGGTCTCTATGTAACTCAGGAAAAGAATAACATACAAATATTTAAACGTCAAGGACGTTGACAAAATGTCAATTTTGTAAATATAATTGAAGAAAGTAAAATAACAGCAAGGGGAGTTTTATTAGATGAGTAAAATGAAAGAAACCACATTAGACAGCTTCCAATACGCTGTAGAGGAGCTTTTGGTCCGCAATAAGAGTATACTGGATCAAATGTCAAAACTTCAGGATTCAAATGCACGTATAAACAGAACCATTTCCAAAGCTGTAACCCAATGCGGATGTATTAAAATAAATGCCAGTAAGCAGGATTATCCGGAAGATATAGAGTACACTAAGATAAAGGACTTTATGAGTTCTCATCTGGAAGGTAAATTGTGCCCCAATTGCCATGACCTGCTGGAAAAGGATATGGGAAGACACCTTTTTTATCTCACAACACTATGTAATAATCTGGATCTTAATTTATACGACATAATTCTGAAAGAATCAGAGAGACTGCGGCTTTTTGGAAAATACACCCTAAGATAATGTCTCAGACAAGGCTTCTTCTACTGTTGAAACCATAACTAAATCTATTTCTTTTTTATATTCACTGACAGTACTCATGTTCACCCTGGGTAAAATACATCTTTTGAATCCAAGCCTGAGACTTTCTGTAATCCGCTTATCCATTTGGTTTACAGATCTTACTTCACCGGTTAAACCCACCTCTCCGAAAAACACGGTAGAGGGGTTTATTTTTTTATTTCTAAAGCTGGATGCAATGGCTGCCACAACTCCCAAATCAGCGGCGGGTTCATCCAGTTTGAATCCCCCCGCTACATTCAGGTATGCATCAAATGCGTTAAGCTGCATCCCAACTTTTTTTTCAAGTACAGCCATCAGCATTGTCAAACGGTTATAATCCATACCGGTGGCTTGTCGTCTTGGCATTCCAAAGCTGGTTGGGCATACTAATGCCTGAACCTCTACAAGCATTGGCCGTGAACCCTCGATAAGTCCCACAACAACCGATCCCGGCTCATCAGAACTTCTGCCCTCCAGCATCAAAGATGATGCGTTAGCTACATCCAGCAGGCCTTTTGAAGTCATCTCAAAAATTCCAATCTCATTTGTAGAACCAAAACGATTTTTTACTGCTCTTAGAATTCTGAAATCCAGATGGCGTTCACCTTCAAAATATAAAACCGTGTCCACCATATGTTCTAAAACCCGCGGCCCTGCAATGGCTCCTTCTTTTGTTACATGACCAACCACAAAAACAGTAATACCGTTTTTCTTGGAAATGCGTAAAAGTTTAGCTGTCACATCCCTGACCTGACTTACGCTGCCGGGAGCTGAGGATAAATTTTCGCTGTAAACCGTCTGAATTGAGTCTATTACTACAAAATCAGGTTTTTCTTTTAGTATTAAACCTTCTATTTTTTCATAGGATGTCTCGGAAGCCATGTAAATAGAATCACTTACCGCATCCAGCCTGTCAGCTCTAAGTTTAATCTGCCCTACAGACTCTTCTCCCGACACATAAATAACGCGATTAGATCTAGCAATTTGAGCGCATATCTGCAAAATCAAGGTGGATTTGCCTATACCCGGCTCTCCACCTATAAGAATCAGGGATGCAGGCACGATGCCTCCTCCTAAAACTCTGTCCAGTTCATTGCTTCCGGTTTTGATTCTGGCCATTGCCATAACTTCAACCTCAGAGAGAGGTGTAATCTGAGGTAATGTTAAATCAAGGGTTCGATTCTGTAAAGGAGCGTCCTCAATAACCTCTTCAATCAAAGTATTCCACTTTAAGCAGGAGGGACATTTGCCCATCCATCCGCTGCTCTCATATCCACACTCACTGCAAACGTATTTGCTGCGAAACTTTGCCATTCTCCGCTCCTCTTTGTATCATCCCATCGGATTATATTCTTCTCCATTTCACCCCTTGAGGTGTATCCTGAAGCTCAATACCCATTTCTTTCAGCTTATCCCGTATTTCATCAGATAGCTTCCAGTTTTTCTCCTTACGCGCCTGCTGTCTTTCTTCAATAAGCTGCTCTATTTCTTTGTCCAGTTCCGGCTCAGCTTCACTCTTTTTTTCAGCATCCTTAATTCCGAGTCCAAAAACCTCATCCATCTTCAAAAGCAGTTGATATATATCTTTGGATTTTTCCGGGTATCTAACCATGTTCCATGCAACACCCAACGCTTTTGGAATGTTTAAATCATCATTAATGGCGTCCTCAAATTCAGCCAAAAATGAATCTAAAACATCTTTCGGAATCTCTGCCGCACCTTCTTTGTGCTGCAGGGCCCCTTCAATAAATCGGTCGTATGACACCTGTGATGCCTGCATAACATCCCAGGTGAAATTGAGTTTATTCCTGTAATGAGCATTCAGGCACATATATCTGAAAGCCAGGGGATTGTAGCCTTTTTCCCTTAAATCCGCAATAGTATAAGTGTTGCCGAGGCTCTTTGACATCTTCCCGTTATTAACCATCATAAATTCGCCGTGGAGCCAGTATTTAACGGCAGGTTCCCCTATAAGAGCCTCTGACTGGGCTATTTCATTTTCGTGATGGACAGGTATATGGTCTACACCGCCGGTATGAATATCAAATGTATCGCCAAGGTATTTTTTACTCATAGCTGAGCATTCTATATGCCAGCCGGGGTATCCCATCCCCCAGGGGCTCTCCCACTGCATTATATGTTCCTTGGGAGCTTTTTTCCAAAGAGCAAAGTCTGCAGGATGGCGTTTTTCATCGTTAACCTCTACCCTGGCACCGGCCATTTGCTCCTCAAGGTTCAGCCGTGACAGTTTCCCGTAATCTTCAAACTTTGATATGTCAAAGTATATCCCGTCACTTGTTTCGTAGGCATACCCTTTATTTAGCAGTCCTTCTACAAAATTTATCATTTCTTTTATATGCTCGGTAGCCTTAGGTATTACTTCCGGCTTTTCTATATTGAGAGCAGCTATATCTTTCATAAAGACATCTGTGAAATACTCTGCAATCTCCCAAGGGGTCTTCTTCTGCTCTCTGGCTCCTTTCAACATCTTGTCCTCGCCTTCATCCTCATCAGAAACAAGATGCCCTACATCTGTAATATTCATTGCGTTATAAAGCTCATATCCGTTATACTTAAGCGTTCTTCTGAGAATGTCCATAAATACATAAGTCCTCAGATTGCCAATATGAGCATAATTATATACAGTAGGACCGCAGGAATACATCCTTACCTTGTTTTCTTCAAGCGGAACAAATTCTTCCTTCTGTCTTGTCAGCGTATTATAAAGCCTCATATATTCCTCTCCTCACTTTGTGTTTCACCTTCATTATCCTTATTATCTTCATTATTTGTATTAGATTCAAGACTGCTTTTAATAGATTTAAGGGCTTCCTCATATGCGGAAAGATCAGCTTTAAGCCTCTCAATTTCTAATCTCATTTTACAGAATTCCTGGGATACAGGGTCAGGAATATGTATCTGATCCAACTCAAAGCTTTGACGAATTCTTTCTCCNGAGCGTTTTACCGCTCTTCCCGGCACACCCACTACTGTAGTATCAGCGTCAACCTCTCGCAATACAACAGCATTGGCACCAATCTTTGCATTGTCTCCTATTTTCATAGGCCCTAAAATCTTTGCCCCTGCACTGATTAGTACGTTATTGCCAACAGTGGGATGCCGTTTCCCTTTGTCTTTTCCAGTACCCCCAAGAGTTACACCATGGTAGATTGTACAGTAGTCCCCGATTTCGGCTGTCTCACCGATAACTATACCCATGCCATGGTCTATAAAAAGGCATTTTCCAATCTTTGCTCCCGGATGTATTTCAATACCGGTTTTATGCCGTGCAAACTGAGAAATCCCCCGTGCTATAAAATATAGCCCCCGCTTATGAAACCAATGAGCTATTCTATGCATCCGTACAGCCTTATAGCCTGGGTATTGAAAAACAACCTGCAAGACATTTCTGGCTGCCGGATCTCTTTCCACTATTGACTTGGCTTCCTCATACCATCTAAACATAAATTCACCCTAAAAAAATCGAAGTTCTATTCTAATAATAATAATACATCTTAAAGTCTGACACAAGCAGAACCTATACTTTTCAAAGTCTAATCGAATTTCATGAAAGTATACAGAGTCTTTAACGTTTATTCTCCTGCTTCAGGTGTTTTATTTTAATTTTTTTAATTTATGAACCGGTGAATCGTTTATTCTGTGGTTGCCGGCAATTGTTTAAAAAAAATAAGATTATTTTGTAACCTGATCATTTCATAATTCGTCAAAATAGTAAAAAACAAAAATTGTATGGGAGGATTAAACACCTATGATAAAAAGAGTTTTTAACAAAAAAACCAAATTTGCACTATCTCTAACTCTGGCTGTAATGTTTATGCTATTAATGGTTCCGACAGTTGAGGCATCAGCAGCGGAAGGACTTTCAATTTACACTACATATCCGAGTATATCCACAAGGTCAGGTGAAAATATTGACACCAGCATTACAATTTCAAATACTACCGGCACAGATATGCTGGTTAACCTTAATATTATTTCGCTGCCCCAAAACTGGGAAGCTTTCATTGAGGGCGGCGGAAGAGTTATAGACAAGGTCTATGTGGGGAAAAACACCCAAAACATTGTTTTAACTGTTAAGATTCCTAATAATGTTGAGGAAGGAAGGCATACTGTAACTTTAGAGGCCTCATCCGGCAGCTACAGTGACAGATTGAATCTTGAGTACAATATAAAAGAAGATGTTGATAACAAAGGTCAGCTTCAGGCCAATTATTCCGAATTAAAAGGTTCCAGCGATACAACCTTTGATTTCGAGGTTAAAATCACCAACAATAAAAATGAGGACCAAACATATAGTCTTGGAGCAGATGTTCAAAGAGGTTGGCAGGTAAAATTTTCCGGACAATATGACAGCAAGCAGATAGCCAGCATTCCAGTCGAGCCAAATTCAACCTCTACATTGAAAGTGTCTGTGGTACCCCCGGCAAATGTTAAGGCAGGGGAATATATAATCCCCATCGCTGCCATATCATCCACTGATACTCTGGCCACCGAGCTTAAAGTAATTATTACAGGAAGTTTTGCAATGGAAGTAACCACTCCTACCGGCAGGCTAAACGCTGAGACAACAGCAGGTAAACGAACACCAATAGATATCCAGATTCAGAATATAGGAAGCTCTGAGCTTCGGGATGTAAAACTCTCATCCTGGGAACCCAATGGGTGGGATGTAGAATTTGAAAAAGACTCAGTTGAATATATTGCCCCGGGTGAATTTGCTAATGTTAAGGCTTATATCATATCGGATGAAAAAGCAATTGCCGGTGACTATGTTGTGAGTATTAATGCCGACACCCCTGAAGTAAGAGATTCTGTTGAATTCAGAGTTATGGTAAAGACCTCAACCATTTGGGGGCTGATTGGAGTAGGAGTGATTATTCTACTGGTTGCTGGTTTGTATTGGGTATTCAAAACTTATGGGAGACGATGAAAATGACTGATAAAAAAGTGATAATCAGGACCCAGGGCCTTACAAAACAATACAAGGATATAACCGCTGTAAACAGTCTTGATTTAGAAATATACGAGGGTGAAATTTTTGGTCTTTTAGGCCCAAATGGAGCAGGTAAAACAACTACTATCCTGATGCTGCTTGGACTTACAGAACCCACAAAAGGTATTGCAGAAATTAATGGTCTTGATACAATAAAAGAGACCATAAAAGTTAAAAAAACTGTAGGTTACCTTCCGGACCATGTAGGGTTTTATGAAGATATGACAGGCAGAGAAAACCTTAGATTTGTTGCCCGGTTAAACGATATAAAGAAAGAAGAAATCGAAGATAGAATTGATAACCTGCTTGAAAGAGTCAAACTTACAAATGCTGCTGACAAGAAAGTCGGTACATATTCAAGGGGTATGAAGCAAAGGCTGGGTATTGCTGATACGCTGATGAAAGATCCGAAAATAATTATCCTTGATGAACCCACCCTGGGCCTTGATCCTGAAGGAATAAATGATATGCTGGGCCTTATTGCTGAGCTTGCCCGCAAGGATAAAAGGACGGTACTGATATCTTCACACCTTTTGCATCAGGTTCAGAGAATATGCGACAGGGTCGGGATTTTTGTGGACGGTGAACTGCTGGCAGTCGGCCCGATTGACACCTTGGGAGAAAAGGTGTTCAAAGATAAGAATCTGACTCTTGAATTGGGTATCTCTCCTGTCGACGATAAGCTGATTTCGCTGATAAAATCGATTAACGAAGACGTTAAGATACGTAACGAAGAAAACAGAATATTCGTAGAATCCAGGGAAGATATCCGAAAGGAGCTAATTAAAGCATTAAGCGACAATAATTACGAGCTTTTGTTCTTAAAGCAGAGCGGCAGAGATCTTGACGATATCTATAGTCAATACTTTTGTGAAAAGGAAGGTGTGAAAAAATGAAATCTAAATGTTTGCGGGTACTTTATAATAAAGAGCTGGCTGATCATCTCAACAGCAAAAGATTCATAATTATACTGTTCCTTGTGGCAATAACAGGGTTATCTGCTATATATGCCTCTGCATATGGCATAAGATCAGCCGTTGAGCAGGAGAATAACTCATTTGTGTTTTTACGGCTTTTTACTGCATCGGGAAACTCAATACCTTCCTTTGTTTCATTTATTTCCTTTTTAGGGCCATTAGTTGGTTTAGCTCTTGGATTTGATTCAATAAACGGTGAAGTAAACAGAGGCTCCTTAAGCAGACTGCTTGCACAACCAATCCCCAGAGATACTGTTATAAACGGAAAATTTCTTGCGGGAGTATCTATAATAACCTTGATGGTGCTTACTATGGGTCTGGCTATTGGCGGACTCGGGATAATTATGATAGGTATCCCCCCTACCACTGATGAAATACTCAGGATAATTGTGTTTTTAGTTCTGACGATATTATATATATCGCTTTGGCTTGCAATATCACAGCTCTTTTCACTGCTTCTCCGACAGACAGCCACCTCTGCCCTGGCTTGCATTGCAGTTTGGTTGTTCCTTTCGGTTTTTGTAGGACTTTTGTCAGGTGCAATAGCCGGTGCGCTTTTCCCTGCTGACAAAGCAGGAACGGTTGAAGCCTTACTGAGCAAAAGCAAACTTGAGCTTATGATAAACAGGATCTCACCATCAACTGTTTATAATGAAGCTGTAATAACCATGCTTAATCCTGGTGTAAGAGCCTTGGGATTTATAACCCAGGATCAGTTGATAGGTGCCATCCCCGGGGTTTTACCGTTTTCCCAGAGTTTGCTTATAATTTGGCCGCATCTTGTAAGTTTAATAGCCGCAACAATGATTTGCTTTGCTGTATCCTATGTGTTTTTTATGAAGCAGGAAATCAGAATGTAATTTTGAAAAACTGATAAAGAGCCTGCCAGCTCAATTGATAGTTGGCAGGCTGGCATAAAAGTATGATGAGTTATGGGAGTACTAAGAAAAATATCAACTGAAAACACACCACATGAAAATATGCCGAATAAAGAAAAACAACTGGAATATCTGATGCTCAGGTTTGGGAAAAAGATATATCAATTAGCCTATTACTATTTAAGGGACAGGCAACAGGCAGAGGATATATACCAGGAAGTTTTTCTGAGAGTATATGAAAACTTGGATAAATTCAGAAAGGAAAGCAGCTATTTTACATGGATATACAGAATAACTGTAAATCTGTGCAAGGATTACTTTAAATCAGCTGCCTTCAGAAAAATTGTAACAGTCGGAATATCAAAGGATTTTGGTAAGTCCTGGCGTGAAAGCAATAGACTTTTTGAAGAAGTGGAAGGCGGCGAAGTTTTCAGCCTTGTAATGGATCTGCCTGAAAAATACAGAGTGCCAATATGTCTTTACTATATTGATGATTTATCGGTCTCAGAAATTGCAGACATACTTAAAATAAGCCAGAGCAATGTAAAAGTACGGCTTCATAGAGGAAGAGAAAAATTAAAAACATTATTGTCCGGGAGCATTGTTAATGAATGAAATGAATAATATGAAAGAAATAATCAAAAATGAATCCAATAAATTTTTCTCCGATTTTAATCATCATAAAATGAGTAATGCCGTCTTTCACAAAATAGGAAATGGAAATGAGGAGAAAAACCGAAAAAAGTTTATCGCATTCAAAATGATTTTTAATTATGGTATAGTATCAAAAATGTCGGTAATTCTGGCATGCTTTGTTCTGTTAATTACCTCTGTTTTCTTTTTCAGAGGCAAATCGCTTTATGAGAATGAGAAAAATGAGATGATGGGAAAACCTGTTTCTCAGCAGAAGATCAATTTAAATGATACAAGTTATACGGATAATTGGATAACCTTTTTCAGAATTAACAAACCAGACAAGGTTTTGCAGGATAACTTACTCGCCGTATTATGGGAGACCGGAAAAAATGGCGATTATCAAATGGCATACAGCAGCATGTTTGAAAACAGCAGCAATCCTGAACCTGTTAAAATAATTGATTTTTATAATGAGCAGCCATCAATAATAATTATTTCAACAAAAAATGTTGAAAAACAGTATATCCACTATAGAGTAGTAGGATATTCAGGAAACAGCATTATCGCATTTATGGAACAGAATTATGTTATCGGCGGTGAGATATCAGTAATAGATGGAGTAATTAAAGAAACACGTCTGATACAAGCTGCAGATTCCGATAAAAACCAAAGCAGTGGGTTGCACCGGGTGGTTACTTATTATATACCCTACCAGATAAATAAGTCAGGAGATATCTTTACAGCAGTAAATAATCTTAAAATCAATAAAGGCGATTATATCGCAGTTCTGGGCAATGAAAACACACCGGTAGAAACATTGAGCTCAGACCTTCTTATTGATTGGGAGCCGGATAATGAGGCCCTCAATTACAATACTAATACAAAATACTTTCGTACCGAAAACGCCGGGCAGGAGGAAATCTACATTAAACCTTTAACCACAGGAGGACAAGGTAAGAAAATTTCTGTTCTTATTCAGTAAAAGTAACTGATAAACCCTGCACCCGCCTGCCCATGTCATCCTGTGGGTAGCACAGCACCCCAAATTGTCATCCTAAGCGCAGCACAGCACCCCAAATTGTCATCCTGAGCGCAGCGCAGCGGAGTCGAAGGATCTTGTACGTCAACGCAAAAGATTCTTCATTCCGCTCAGAATTCCCACGCGATACCGCACCACGATAAATGAATTTTAGCAGGGAGGAACGTGGAGGAACCGCTGCCCATGTCATGCGTGAAGCGGAGCATGGATTGCGGAGCGGCGCGAATAATTTCCGGATGAAATTCCTGAGCGGCACGCATGACATTGGCTAAAGGTTCCACATG
>JGI24709J26583_10001135_pt1 | contig 22569 bp, 21 predicted proteins | sample BioPla2DNA1_FD_26583 | JGI IMG/M metagenome (IMG submission 26583) | reverse complement strand
TTGTTTACAGAATTTTGGCATTTCCAACATCATATGATAATCTTTTTTGCATTATAAATAATATATTGTAATAATATGACATACCTCCTAGAAATATCCTTTTTTTATTATTAAATGCGAATTAATGTAAATTTGCTTTGCTTTTTAATATTATTGGATGTATAATGAAAAAGTGGGCATAAATACCTAGTTTTTTGTGTATAATAAGGAAGCGATAAAATGGATCAGTTTGTGAATTTACATGATAAATGGAGAAAACAACTTAATAATGTAGCCTTAATAATTGCATGCTTTACATTGGTTTTAGAAATAATCGTATCATATTTTATGTATACATTTCTTCCAGGAACGATTACCATATCCTTACCCCAATACTTAGTACTAAAGATTTTTCTGCCTTCAGCAGGCTATTTTCCACTTGTTCTAATTGGAAAATATATAATGGATAATAATAAGCTATCAGATATAATTAAGAATTATTCTTCCATATTAGTTATTATTATTCAGATGTTTATTATTGCTTGTGTTCATAACGTTTTTATATTTACTAGTATTCTATATATCATTCCAATAATATTAACAGTTGTATATAGTAATAAAACAATGACTAATATAATCACACTGATTTCCATTATTTTTTTGCTAATTAGTTCATGCATTCCTGTTACTAGGGGACAAGCTAATGATCTTTTTCATACACTTCAAATTTTTATAGCAATCGTTTTAATTGCTGGCTGCTCACTCATAACTAATCTTTTAACTAATATAGAAAATGACAAGAATAAGATAATAAAAAATGCAGCCTTTAAACAGCTACAACTTGAAGAGCTTATGAAATGTGATCCCCTGACTGGTTTATACAATATGTCAAGCTTTTATAATACTTTAGATACAGCTATTAAAAAAAATGTCATGCCATTAACTTTAGCAGTTATTGATATTGATAACTTTAAGTCTGTTAACGATGCATGGGGACATGAGAAGGCTAATGAGGTTCTTATCTATATCGCCGCTCAATTACATTATTGCTGTAGCCCCCATGGCCATGTTTTTAGATACGGCGGAGAAGAATTCACTATTGTTTTCCCAAAGACTTCTCCCATCCAAGCAAAGAAAATGATAGAGACAGCTCAAAGCAACATATATAACCATAATTTTAATATTTCACCGAACATCAAAATAACATTTAGCTGTGGTATATCTGCTTATCCTTCATCTGATTATAATGCACACGACTTTTTTCAATTAGCTGATAAGATTATGTATCAAGCTAAATTCACAGGTAAGAATAAGATAATAATTGGTACACCTAACTCATGTTCTTGTAAATTTAAAACATATATCCATAATAGACATCCTATATAAAAATTATAATAACAATCAAAGAAAAGGAAAGACTGCTTCATTATGAAAAAGAAGACAAAGTACGAATCATTATACCGGAAGAACCCTGACACTGGCCGTGTTATTATAGATATTGCCCTTGAAGATTATCTTGATTTTTTTCATGTGTGGGATAATTCTGTCTTAAGGAAACGTGATATTCATTCAGAACTGGTGCAATTCCTTGATCTATGCTCAGAGGATATCCCTTTGCGTAAGGATTTGGAAATTGTCTTCACCTTGAATATCGATGAGAGAAGCGAAGAAAAGGAAGAAATGATTCGCGTAAGTTATAAGAATTACTTTAACTCAATCAAAAGATTAGAGCATCGCAAAACAAAGAGATTTGTAAAAAACTCTATAACTTTATTACTGATCGCACTTATATTACTGACTTTATATGGCCTCTTAAATGATATTAATCAAAGCTCCCTTTTATCAAGAGTATTTCTTGAAAGCTTGCTTATAGGTGGCTGGGTTTTTACATGGGAAGCTGTTCATTTGTTATTTATAGATATCATTGAGCCCTTTCGAAGACGCAAAGAAATTGAGCGTTTTCTAGAAGCAGACCTAAGTTTTAGGTACCTATAATAATATCAGAGCCATTTGTAAACCTTATAAAAAGGAGAATCATATATATGAGACTTTTTACAATAGGAAGCAATTTCTATGTAGGTACAAAGGTTCCAGTAGTGGTAAGAATTGAAAAGAATTTGGAAGAAAATATTAGCGACCGGTTTCGTCTTATATTCATACCTAAAGGTGTGGGTACGATTAAGACTGACTTAGGCTTGTCCCCATTTATTGCTCCGACTTTATGTTGCATCAATGAGACAGAGTCAATAAAAATACAATTATCTCAAGATTATAAAATCTTAGAATTAGTCTTTCACCCTGAGTTTCTTAATCCCTTCTTTGATTATAAGTCCTTAAGACTCTCACCACAGGCATATATCGAGGGAGATCCACAAGAAGCTGCTTGGTTAAATGCTTTCTCAAAACGTTTAACTAATTATAAAGGTATCATTAATATAAGTTCAGTTATTTCCTTACGGGTTGAAAATTTACTATATCAGATCGACAAGGAACTGAGTGATCAGAGAGATTGGTATTGGCCCTGTCGTACAAGATCATTATTACTAGAGCTATTATTAGTAATTGACCGAGTATATGTGGGGCCTTTAGCAGATGATACCATAACAGTAACTGAAGACTATAAGATTATAAACGATATCATCATATATTTATTAAAACATTACCAGGAAAAGATCAGCCTTACCCAATTGACTGAGGAATTTGGTATAAATAGAACTTCTCTAAATGAGTATTTTAAAAAGGTTACAGGATATACTGTTATGAGCTATCTTATGAACCTTAGACTTCATTTGGCTATGGCTATGCTAAAGGATACCGCCCTGCAGGTTTCAGAAATTATGTATCGAGTGGGATTTATAAATACATCTCATTTTGTTCGTTCTTTTAAAAAAGCAACTGGGACTACACCTTTGGAATATCGCAAGATACATACATGGCTCTATAAATAAATATATAAGCAAAAAAAATAGGAGCTGCTAAAGGAAGATTTTTGATATTACTTTAGCAGCCCCGATGTTATTAATACTTTACTTAACTTTAATCAAACTATCATTCATTATCTAATTTGTATAAACAAATCTTTTTTACGGTTGATGAAAGCGTTAAATATTGACCATCCCTAGACAAATAAGGAGCAAAGCAATATACCTTCGGCATATCTATAATCTCCCATGTATCCCCACCGTCTTCTGTTCTTATACAGTAAACCTTATATGATCCAGTTGAGTATACAATCATCCCCTGATTTTCATTCTGGAAATTGATAGCTACGGATGGCATTTTGGAACTATTTATCTTCTCTCCCTGCAAATCAATTGCTTTTGTTGTCCAAGTTTCACAGGAGTCCTTTGTTATATATAGGGTTCCATCCATGCTTAGTAGGTAGCCCATATCTGCTGTAATAAAAAACATACCAGCTATGTGATTACATCCTTCGGGAACCTTAAGCTCCTTCCATGTTGTTCCTCCATCATTAGATACCCCTAATGATATTCTTGAAGATATATATATATTATTTTGGTCTATAATAGACAAGAACTTATTATAATCACCAGTTAGCTTTAGAGGAAAATCAGCTAATTTGGTCCAACTTTTTCCCTTATCATTGGATAGTAGGTTAACACCACTATTTCCGCTACTAACAATAAAGAATTCATTATATAGATCCAAACCATAGCGACAGGCTGACACATTATCACTTTTTGACCAACTCTTTCCACCATCCTCTGTGTAACTGGTTTCTCCTGCATATCCCACAGCTATACCAATTGCTTCATTTAAAAAACCTGCATATTCTACTTTTGTCTCTACACTTGATTCGGATATTAATTTCCATGGTGAACTACCTTTCATCTCATTTTCTTCAGGTGTATTATCTATCATCTCCTTTTCTTCAATCAAATTACCTTCCATCTCTTTTTCATCAGATAAATTATCTTCTTCAGATGTCTTATCTATGTCTTCAAGTACATCTTCTGTTTTGTATTTGGACTCATCCAGTAAAGAGCTTCCTTCAGTAAGTTGATCATTATTATCAACCAGTTCACCATCTCTAGAACAGCCACTAGATATCATACTAATAAGCAAGACTGTTAATAGGAAATAAATAACCCTATTCTTTACATTCACCATAAACTCCTCCTTCCCTTATAACAAGGAGTTTATCATGATTAAAAAGGAAATTGGTTGCTAATATACAGAAATCTATATACTATTTACAGGTTTTGCTTTATTTTCTCTTCCGTGAGCAAATGATGCTTTGAAGAACTATAAAGAAGCAGAGCATAGCTGCTCTCGTTATCTGTGGCCACCAGGGATCCTGACTACCTATGGCTGTAACAATAAGCAAAACGATTCCACTTGTTAAGACACCAAATAAGGTACCAAAGATATTACCTACACCACCGGTTAGAAGTGTACCACCGATAATGGAGGCAGATATGGCATCCATTTCAAGACCTGTTGCTTGTTGAACTGAACCTGAACGTGTATGGAATAAGTATAGGAAGCCACCGATGCCTGCCAGCAGACCACAGAGTAAATGAGCATTAAATCTTGTTTTCTTTACGTTTATACCAAGCATTAATGCGCTTTGTGAATTTCCACCAACTGCATAAAAGCTTCGGCCTAGATTGGTTTTTCTGAGCAACCAGAACATTACACAGACAACAATTATAGCAATTACAACTCCGTATTCAAGCTTTGACTGTATAAACACACCCCTTTTATTAATATCTCCTAAAAAGGGAATTTGGATTCGTGCTCCTGACAGAAGCTCAAAGCTTGGATTATCGACCTGTATCTGATTAACTTCAATAAGAGCCACTAACCCCCTTCCTAAGAACATACCGGCTAGGGTAACTATAAAGGGTTGCATCTCCAGGTAGGCGATCATAAAACCTTGAACCGCACCAAAGGTTAGCCCAATCACCAAGGCAAGTATAAGTGCTGTAAAGAAGTTGAAGCCGTAGTTATTTAGACATACTATACAGGATGTGCATATAAGGGCTGTGGAACCTCCTACGGATATATCAATACTACCGGTTATCATAACAATGGATAGACCACAAGCAATAACGATTAGAGCCGCATTTTCATTGAAAAGATTAAAGAACATCTGTATCTTGCTAAACCCTTTATCTCCCAAGAATATTATTGAAAGTATGTAGATTACTATAAATAATGAAATCGTAATTGTCAGCAAGAAGGCTGTATCGGTAGGAGATTCTTTTCTTTTAAGCATATTAAGCACTCTCCTTTCCTTGGTTTGAAATGATTTTAGATACTTTAGCTTTATTACTAAAGAAATTCTTGACAGCCGGCGTTTGGATGGCAACAAGTAATATGATTATTACTGCCTTGAATACTGGTACAGCATTAGTATTAACATTAAGGGTGGTCAACATAGAGGTAAGTGTTTGGAGGGTATAGGCCCCTATTATTGATCCAGCCATATTAACTGTACCACCTCCAAGTGAATTGCCTCCAAGCGCAACTGCCAAAATAACATCCATTTCAATGCCTGGTACAATTGTGTAAGGATTTACTGTTTGTACCCTACTTGATTGTACAAAGCCGGCTATACCAACACAAAAACCCATTATTACATAGGCCATAAATTTGATTTTTGCAGGATTCAGACCATTAAGCCTTGAAGATCTATCATTGATACCAACAGCCCTCGTATATAGACCCAAGTTGGTTTTTTTCAGTGCAATATATGTTATGGCTACAACTAGAATTGTAATTAGGATAGGTGTCGGTATAGGGAATCCCGGAATAAAATTGCCATAATAGCCAAAGCTAGATACAGCCTTGGGTTTAAGTCCTCCCATGGCCATAGAGCCTATCGAACGACCAGCTGTAAAAAGAATTAGGGTGGCGACCATGGGCTGTATTTTAAATTTTGCAACAAGAATACCGTTAAAGGCTCCACAAACCATACCTGCTAGACATCCTAATAAAAAAGCAAGAATTATTGGTGCCTTTAACTCAGTAGGCTGAGTTTCATTTCCACATAAAACCCTCATTATTACTCCGCCAACTATAGCAATTGTAGAGCCCACACTGATGTCCTGACCTTTAGAGGAGGCTGTCACTAGAGTCATTCCTATAGCTAGAATAACAAGCTCTGTTGCATTATTAAGGATATTGACTAAATTACCTATCAAAACAGGATTACCACTACTGTCTCTACCTAAGCTTATTCTTAAAAAGCCTGGCTTTATAAATATATTTAATAATAATAAGAACATAAGAAAGGCTATAGGAATAAATAATCTATGTTTACTAATTGTCTTAAAAACCGATACCCCTCGCTGGGTAGACGGTTTGATATTATTCTTAGTCATTCTGACTTATTCACCCCCGCTATAGTATACATAATCTTATCCTGTGTCATATCATCACCCTCTAACTCTCCTACTACAAAAAGGTCACGCATAACAATTAATCTTGAGCAGGTACGTAACATCTCTTCAATTTCTGCTGAAATAAATGTAACACTCATGCCTTCAGACGCAAGCCTTAGGACAAGTTTTTGTATTTCCACCTTAGTGCCAATATCAATTCCCCTTGTCGGCTCATCAAGTATAAGATAATCAGGATGTGTAAGTAGCCAACGGGCTAGTATAACCTTCTGTTGATTTCCACCTGACAAGGATTTTACAGGAGTATCTGCAGAAGCTGTTTTTATATTAAGCAGACTGATATATTCATCTGCAAATGCTTGTGCTTGAGCCTTTGTAAAGGGTCTAAAAAATCCTCGCATAGCCTGTAGCGCCAGTACTATATTCTCTCTAACCGATAAATCCCCGATTATCCCATCCCGGCCTCGATCCTCAGGAAGGTAACCAATTCCTTTCTTCATGGCCTTTAATGGTGATGTAATGTTTACTTCGTTACCTTTTATTTTTATCTTTCCTTTTGTGACCTTATCTGCACCAAAGATAGCACGGACACATTCACTTCTGCCAGAACCTAGCAGTCCTGCAAAGCCTGTGACCTCACCCTTATATGCCTTAAAATCAAATGGCTTTACACCTGAATTACTAGCTAGCCCTACGGTTTCTATTATTACTTCCTTTGTATTTTCATTATCCGTCTGGGCCTTATTATGTATATCAGCCAAATCTCCTAGCTCTTTTCCCATCATCTTAGCTACAAGCTCTACCCGGGGTAAATCCATAACCTTATATTCACCTACAAGCTCCCCACCGCGCAAAACTGTAATTTTATCACAGATTGCATACATTTGCTCAAGGAAATGAGTAACAAATATAATACCTACTCCTCTGCTCTTTAACTCTCGCATCAGTAAAAAAAGCTTAGTGACCTCTTGATCATCCAAGGATGAGGTGGGCTCGTCAAGTATCAAAACCTTGCAGTCCATATCAACTGCACGAGCAATTGCCACCATCTGTTGGACAGCTATGGAACAGTTTGATAATTGCTGGGTTGGCTTCGCTGGAATACCAAGTTCCTCTAAAATACCTTCTGCCCTACTGTTATTCTTCTTCCAATCAACAAGCAACTCATCATTTCTGCCAATAAAAAGATTTTCAGCAACTGTCAGATTTGGGCATAAAGTTATTTCCTGGTAAACAGTACTAATTCCGTGCTTATGGGCATCTTGTGGTGACTTTATATGAACCGGCCTATTTTCTCCCTTAATATAAATTTCTCCGCCATCCATTGGATACACTCCGGTCAAGACCTTAATTAAGGTGGACTTTCCTGCACCATTTTCACCCATCAAGGCATGGATTTCACCCTCATACAAAGTAAAGTTTACATTTTGCAAGGCCCGCACACCAGGAAAACTCTTATATATATTTTTCATTGTAAGTAATGGTTCCTGCATAGTTATAATATTTAACCTCCCTTCTGACACTACAGCTAAAGCAAGTAACTTATCTTAATAAATGCGCGGTGCCAAATTCTGCGAACTATATCCACATAAATGACGCCGCGCCTTATAATCAACATCTTACCTTGTTAACTTACAAAATCATCTGATTTTATCAGATTAGCATTATATTAATAACTACGTGCATCAACAATGGCTTGTGTGATAGTATCACAGTCAAACATTTCTTCATCAACATAGGCGTTCTTAGGTACAGTCTCACCAGCCTCAAGTTGATTTATAAGCTTAACGATACGTGGTCCATGAAGAGGATTACATTCAACGTCTAGATTAAATTCTCCTGCAAGAACCTTCTCAAGAGCCCATTTATTGGCATCAAAAGCTATAACCTTAACATCGCCATTCTTACCATATGTAATACCTGCAGCATCCATAGCATCACAGGCACCACGGGCCATATTGTCATTCTGTGCATATACAACATTAAATTCTGTACCACCAGCTATAAGATCAGCAACTGCCTGCTTTGCTAGAGTTTCATCCCAACCCTTCATGTTCTGATTGAATACGATTTCCCAGCCGTTTGCTGCTGCCCCATCTTCAATTGCTTTGGATCGGCCTAATTGAGCGGAGGAACCTGTGTCTCCACCAAGCACTACTATTTTATAGCTATCAAGTGCCTGTTCCTTCAACCATTTTACAGCCTTATTACCTTCTTCTTCGAAATCAGAGCAAACCATTGCAGTATAAAGATCCTCTGATAAATCAAGCTTACGATCAGCCATAATAAATGGGATTTCTGCTTCCTTAGCTGCCTTTGCTACATCTTCCCAGCCTGCGGATTGAAGTCCTAATACAACAAGATAATCAACTTCCTCTTGAATTAGCTGCTGTGCCTGTGAAATCTGCTTTGCATGGTCTCCCTCACCAAATACCATCTTAATAGTAAAGCCAGCTTCATCAAAGGCCTTATTAAATGAATTTGTATTTGCCGTACGCCAGTCTGATTCATTTGCATTTGTTTGAACAACGCCAACTGTTAATTTCTTGTTCTTTTTATCTGTTGTTTTGCTGTCTTTGCCACAAGCTGCAAGTGATAACATAAGCATCACTACCAGAATTAAAGATATCATTTTCTTCATAAATAATTCCTCCCATTTTTTATTTTCTACATAAAAAGTTGAATACACTTATATGTATGTACAAGTATATTCAACCTAATATAAAAAAAATACAGAAATTATTCTTATCTTTGTTTTAATTCTTACTCTTAATATTACTAGGGCTAGTATAGGTTAAGATTCTTAAGTTTTTTGTTTGATTTCTTACGCTAATAGCTTCTACCTATCCTATCAATACTGGCATTTTCAGCTTCAAAGACCTTACCATCCACATAGGATATCTTGGGTACCTCCTCCCCATTTTCCAAGCGCTCTATTATCTCTGAAATCAAATCCCCCTGTAATGGATTACATTCGATAACTACATTTATCAACCCTTCCTCCATCATATCAAAGGCCCTTGATACAGCGTCAAAAGATATGATTGTTATATCTCCATTCACACCACAGGTTAATCCGGCCTCTTGTATAGCCTCTATAGCACCAAAGGTCATATCATCATTTTGCGAAACCAGTACATCAATATCATCAAACTCCCGTAGATATTTTGCCATAACCTCTTTACCCTTGGCCTTGGTAAAATCACCACTTTCGCGGGCTATAATATTCCAATTCTCATGATTTTTAGCTATATCATCAAATCCTTGTGAACGGCCTATCTGTGCCGTCGAATTTATTGTACCCTCAAGGATAACGATGTTAACGTCTTCCTCCACATACTCTGTTCCGCTTCCATCCGGTGAAGCATCAGAAGCTTGTTTTACTTTCTCAAGATGCTTTTCAAGCCAAATTCCTGCCTTCATTCCTTCTGCATGCTTATCAGTACCTACTACGGCAGCATAAAGGCTTTCGTCCTCAGTATCAATCATACGATCAACTATTACAACTGGTATACCTGCATCCCTGGCTTCAGTCAGCACTGTATCCCATCCTGTTTCAGTTACCGGTGCTATTACTATATAATCTACCTCTTGGAATATAAAGCTTCTTACATCCTTGATTTGATTCTCCTGTTTCTGCCTACCATTAGCAAAAATCAAGGAAAACCCGTTCTCACTAATTAGTGCATTCTGTATGGATTTAGTATTAGCCGTGCGCCAATCTGATTCTGATCCTAATTGAGAAAAGCCTACTATAATCAAATCAGAATCAATATCCTCCATATTCTCAAACTCTTTGTATTGAATATTTTTTAGGGGCTTAAGACTACAGCTTGAAAGTGCAATCAACCCAACAAATAAAAGTAATAATAGTATTTTGTTTTTTTTATTCATAGCCTACCTCTATATGATTATTCTCCATCTTTCTTGCTGGAATCTTAATAATGATATCGGTGCCTACTCCTTTTTTGCTTTGTATATCTAGACCATACATACTACCATAATACAATTTTATTCGTTTATTAACATTTGCAAGCCCAAAACCAGCACTTTGCTTACTACCTGGATTTTCTACCTCTCTTCTTAGGGCATTTAATTCCTCTTCATCCATCCCTACCCCGTTATCCATAACATGAAAGCAGATAATATCATATATTAATTCACCAGTTACAGTTATTTTACCTTTAGCTCTTAACATCTTAATACCATGATATAGGGAATTTTCGATTAGGGGCTGTAGAGTTAACTTAAGTATTTGATAGTCGTATAGCTCTTCCGGTATATTAATCTCATAGTTCAATATATCCTTATATCGTGATTGCTGTATCTGGAGATAACTCTTTATATGCATCTCCTCTTCACGGATTGTAATAAGATCTCTTCCCTTACTAACAACTGTCCTAAAAAACTCAGAAAGGGCTACAACTATATCAATGGCTTCCTTGTATTTCTCCCCCTCTATTAGCCAGATGATTGTATCTAAAGTATTATATAGAAAATGAGGATTAATCTGTGTCTGCAGAAGCTTTGATTCCATATATCTTAAGTTCTCTTGCTCTAACTTAATGCTTTTAACCTGCTGCTCTAGTTGAACAGCCATATCATTAAACCTATCTGTCAAGATGGCCAACTCATCATGATTATCGCAGCTAGCTCTGGTTGTGAAATCACCCTTGGCTACCATAGCAGTCTTATCACAAAGGTCTCTTATTGGCTTTGTTATGCTATCAGTTACAAGTATATTTACCAAAACAGATGCTATAATTATAGCGGACAAGGCTACAATCATTGTTACGATTACATTGGTTACCTGTTCATCCAGGCTCTGTCTTATGGCTTCAAAATTCTGTGTTTCATAATAAATATAATACTGAATTTCCTCCTGAAAAAGCTCTGTTAGAATATAGATATCTGATTCTAGCATCTCAATATTCTCTTCATAATGGCCTGTTTCATTTAGATTATCACGTATTTCATTGACTCTATCCTCTAGAGTATCAAGATTAAGTAGAATACGATTTATCCAATCAAGGCTTTCTCTACTTGATGTTATTTCTCTTAGATATGTAAAGTTTTCTTTCGCATCCTCTATTAGCTTATACGGATTTATTAGGTCACTGTTCTCATCTATGGCTTCGAAGGTCTCTGCTTCTACTACTAGCTTATACATGCTTTCGTCCATTTCATCCTTAAAGTTGAGGTTATAGTTGTTGGCAGAGGTGATTCTTCTGACTATGGCATCATAGGCAGTGCTATAATTATGTAGGGCTGCAATCTGATATACAGAGAAAATTATCATTGGAACTATGATAACAGCAGCTACCATAGAAAGCTTTAACCTCAAGGGATACTTTATTGGTTTTCCATTGCTATAATCTAACATTCTTCACCCTTACCCTTTTGTCTATATTCAGAGGGAGTGCAATTCTGGGTCTTCTTAAATATGTAAGAAAAATAATGGGAATCCTGATAACCCACCAAAAAGCCTATCTCTGTTATTCTTCTACCAGAGCATCTTAAATAATCCTTTGCCTTTTCCATACGGATATCTGTGAGATATTCTATAAAGGTCGTCCCAGTTTCCTGATTAAATAGAGAGCTAAAATAGTTGGGACTAACATTCACTGTAGATGCAACCTTATCCAAGGTCAAATCACTCATGGCAAAATTAAGATGCATATATTCCTTAGCCTTTTCAATCAGTCCAGCATATCTCTTCTGACTTTTCTTGTTGCGAAGATCGATGACCTTCCTTAATATTAATCTATAAATTTCACGACAGTCTTCTAGGTTAGATGGCTTATTTGCCACATTATTCATACTCTTAAGACTATTGTCGATCTCCTCTCTTTTACAGTTTAGGGATTTAAGAAATTTTAAGGCTGCTGAATATCCATCCATTATTATATANTGTCGAAATAGAGTTGACTCCATAGCGCTTGATCCAAATCCATCAAAGTAGCTGCTTACAAAATCATCAATATCATGTATAGTACCCCTCTTTAAGAAATCCTCTAATAGCTTTCTATCAAGCTTTTCAAGATTCATTTCACTGACATTTATACGGCTTCCTATCTGTTCCTTTATATGGCGAACATCATTATAGGATAAGAACTGATCCCTGCTTTCAAAGTACCTTAAAGAAAATGCACTATTAGCATCTCTATAAGACTGATGTAGGTCACGGACGCGATGAACATATCTACCGATTCCACCAAAATAATGTACCTTATTATCACAGATTTGAATTAGTAGCTGGCACAATTCCTGAATTTGCTCATTAATCTGCCTTTCATTTTCTCCAAGAATAATAAAGGCCCAGCCATCCATATCCCGTTCAAATACCTTAATATCTGGAAATCTTCTTAAGCTTTCCGTCATTTTTACTTCACATTGTACAATTTCATTAGAGTATTCATACAAATCCTCTTGTGGTTTGAACTGAAAAAGCATAACACAATAAACACTTGCAACCATATTGATTCCAAGTTCCTCTTCTTGTTCTATAATCTGTGAAAGAGTCATTTTTTTGCTTACTAGGGCATTAAAAAAATCCTTTCTTTTCTCCCCTTGTTTTTGATATACCAATTGCTGGTATTGCTCTAGTATCTGTTTTTCATTACGTTCCTTTTCTATAGCAGCTGCTGCATTTTTTACTGCTGCCATCAGCTTTGTAGATGTTACAGGCTTAAGCAGATATTCACTAACACCTATATCAATAGCCTCTTGAGCATAACCAAAATCACTATAGCCACTAACAATAATAATCTTAAGCTGTGGCATATCTTTTTTTAATAGCTTGCTTAGCTCTAAGCCATCCATAAAAGGCATTCTAATATCTGTAATAAGAATGTCAGGCTGCTCCCTTAATATCATTGGATAGGCTAATTCTCCATCGCTTTCATCACCAACAATTTCGAAGCCCTCTTCCTCCCAGTGTATTTTATTTTTAATACCCTCTCTTATTACGATCTCATCTTCCACTAAAAACACCTTATACATAAACTCCCCCAAAAAATCTATATAAGATACTTACTTCTTCTATATAATCGTATGCCTATTAACAATGAGGTCAATTTCATCATACCACCTATTCTATAATATGGCAAAATATTTCTTAAAATACAAATCCTTGGCAGTCCTATCTAGTAATAGGGCAAACTGTACTACTAATCAGTGTGTGATGTAATATATACACTCCCTTATAACTTCTGCGACAACCTTTTATATCATCTCAGTTGGAGTTTATTCCCACTTGAAAAATTTGATTGCAACAAAAGAACATATAATTGTAATTACTAACATTATGACGATAGGTATAAGCATACTATCGATAGGTAAATCTAATGTTGCAGATTTTAATATTTTAATACCCTGCGTTAAGGGTAGGACATCAACAATCCTTTGCATTGATCTAGGCATTACCTCATATGGAAGTGTTGCCCCTGAGAAAATAAGCATAGGAAAATACAAGATGCTGGCTATAATACCTGCCACCTTTGTATTTTTAGCAATACCACCTACCATCATCCCTATAGAGAACATTGAAACCATAACTAATAACCATCCTATTATAAACTCTACTAAACTGCCCTCCATTTTGAAGTCAAAGAATAGCACTGCCACGGCAAATAGACTAATCAAAGATATTAAGGCATATATAAAATATACAGTAACTTCAGCCAGTAATATAATTATAGGAGTTATGGGAGTAACTTTAAATCTTTTTAGAACCTGCTTACTTCTGTAGTCAGACACTACTAAGGGCAAGCCCATAACCCCACCTGCACAGATAGCTATACTCGTTAAGGCACCAAAAGATTGTTGAATAAACGTATAATCAGCTCCTTCATATGCAGGCTTTCCTCCATAGATAATTCCAAGCACTATAAGAACAACAATAGGCATAATAACCGCAAAAATTAGCATATCCATTCCACGTAATCCTGGTATAGGGAACGCATCATTCGCTTAATTGACGAAAGAGAATAGTTTGCTGTTCGAAGAGAACGAATTATCTTAAGCTGCTTTAAATCCTCCTGATTGTATACACGATAGCCGTTTTCCTTGCGCTTTATACTAATAAGTCCATTCATTTCCCAATTCCGTAGAGTGTCCATTGTAATACCAAGAGCTTCTGAAACTTCTTTGCGTTTCATAATAGTTTCAGCCTCGTGATTTGTACTTTCTAGTAAGGTATTAACTATATGAGCTGCTTCAGTTGCATATGCTATCTCATTTTCTGCTATCTCAATATATTTTTTTGTCAAATCAATAGCTTCATCATATTTTCTAACTGCAGACAGTTTAACGACCTGAGTTATGGTTCGTCTCATTCCGCTTTGTATTACCTCTATCTGAAAAGCAATACGAGCAAGTCTGAATTGGTCTATATGTATATCCCCATATACCCTATATCCGTTTGACTTTCGAAGAGGCTTGGGAATAAGCTGCCATTCTTCATATTTACGTACAGTGTTCGGGTGAATACCGATTATCTTAGCCACCTGACTTGTTGAGTACTCTCTTTCTATAATATCACCTGCTTTTTCATGTTATCATGCTTTTAATAGGTTAATCACTAAAAGAAATAATGATATCTCTTAATCATCTTGTTTTGGCATGAATAATCCCTTCATATCTACTCCTTCATGTTCAAGTAACTTTACCTTTATATCAATGCCCCCTGCATAGCCAGTTAGATTCTTGTTACTTCCCACCACACGGTGGCAGGGTATTATGATAGATATGGGATTATGTCCTACAGCACCGCCTATGGCTTGTGCAGACATCCTATCCTTTCCCATTCGTCTTGCCACTTCTTTCGCAATATTACCGTATGTTGTTAGCTCACCATAGGGTATCTCCATAAGAATGCTCCAGACTAGCTGCCTAAACTCACCACCTATGGGAGCTAGAGGCAATCTAGACAAGTTCGGTTGCTTGCCAGCAAAATAATCATCCAACCAGACAATAGCTTCCTTAAGTATAGNTATTTGGGAATTTTCAACCATATCCTTTGGCATTGTCNTATCTATATATTTCTGATCTGCAATCCATAGACCAATAATATTATCTTCATCGCTTGCAATTAACATATCTCCTAATGGAGATTGGTAATGTGTCTTGTAATACATTTTCATCCTCCTATATTATCTAGCTCATTATCTTATACCATATTATATATTTTATTAGTCTACATAAGCAAGCTACAAATGTGAATCAAAAAATGTGCCTTGGCATCTAACTTTTCTATTACATAAAACAGGCACACTATAGTTTAATTTCATAGTGCGCCTTTAATTCCTCATGGTTATTAATATTATGATTGTGTAGAAATATTCAACCTATGAAATTTCTTAAATTAAAGAAATTTCTTTAATTGCTGAACATTATTCTCCTCATACTTAAGCAGTCTTTCCATTAGGTTGATAATAGACTGTTCAGCATTCTTATATTTTTTTAGATTCTTTACTGCATTTATTATACCCATATTACTTCCGATGATTAGCATTTCTGCAATGTGTGACGCGCTTTTATCTGTTAGAGTCTGCATATTAATCATCAGATAGGTTCTGATTTTCTCCAGAGCACTAATTCCCTTCTCATCATAACCATTTTCATTTAGCAGTTTCTTTGCAGCCTGATGGATTTCCTTATACTCCTTATATTGCGCCTTAATGTGATTTTTAAAATCATCATCCTCAACTATACCAATTAACTGATTTATGGTATCTACACCCATTTGTGAATTTTGATAGATAAAGTTCAAAAGCTCTGCATTACCATTCATATTTACACGCTCCTTTATGAATAGTATTTTCATAACTTTTGAAAGTATACTAGGTTTTTTATATTAGGCTATTTCTTTATACTTCTACCAATTGCAAATATGGATATAAAAAGTACTAAAGCTATAAAATAAATTATCAAATATTTTATACCAAAATAATCATAGATTGTCTGTCCAGGTAAAACAACAGAAATAAAAAGTCCTATTAGGGTCAAATAATAATTATGCTTATCTATACTGTGAGCCTGTTTTTCAGAAATCTTTCCACCTAGCATATCCATTGTATTATTCCAAAATAATGTAAGCTTACTCTCATCAATGCTATTATATTTCTCTAGATTCTCAAATAAATCCTCTGAAAATTCACAGTCACAATCTGTAAGCTTTTTCTCATATAGTAGGTTTTGATAAATCAGATTTATCAAATCCACCTTAGTGTCATTAGAAATCAACTTATCATAGTATACAATCAGGCTAGGTATACTTATTCTCACATAATGAGTATTACCATATGTCAAAAACTTATTAGTTGATTCAATAATGCTAAATGTAACACTTCCAAGCCTATCAGTATAGTTACTTAATTGATATTTATTCTTGGGAATTATCATCATCATGTAGCTATAAAATGATACTGCCTTTGTCTCTGAAATGCTATTAATATTATCAAAGACGTATTCCTTTATAAGCTTTGGATAAAACCCATTTATAACACTTCTGAGCCTTCTAGTCCCATCAAAATCATCAGGAACCTTAAATTCAAACTTTAATATTATCCGGTGATGATAGTAGTAAAACTCTCCACTTATATCTTCTAAGCTAAAACTAAAGCTTAAATCATATGTATTTAGTGCATCAACCAGTTCCCTAATCTTCTCTTCTTTAAAATAATAATCAAAATGATTATGTCTGGAGACCTTGTCACTATATTTGTTAAAATTAACATATACCTTCTTATTTATTTCTTGAATCTCTTTATCCTTAAATACAACCTCGTCATTGAAAAATTTAATCAAAACTGGNACATATATCTCGATTATCATTAGTATCCCCCTGTAGTATTATNTAGTCAAANAATTACGTTTTAGAATTGTATCTTAGCTAATTACCAGGCTGTAATATTATCTAGTATATAAATTAAAGCACTATCAATGTCATCAAATCTGTAGTCAACATCATATTCCTCATACAAATTTATCCCTATGGATATCTTTGAAACATCAAACATTGAAAAATCATTCTTACTATCCCCTACAGTCAATAATTCATCTAAACTTATATTCTCATGAGCACATAAAGCTTTAATTCCACTCCCCTTTGTAATCCCCTTAATTACAATATCAAAACAATCTACATGCTCATAAAATTCCAGATTGCTATTATACTCCTTCAAGGTAAAAAGCATCTCTAGAGTTTCTCTTATTCTCATCTTTACATCATCTTGTCTAAAAAAGCAGGTAACATTAACTCTATTAGGTTGGTACCAGATGGAATCTCCGAACTCTTTAGATAGTATGTTTTTGATTTCATGTAGATAATAGGATCTCCCCTCAGCCAAATTAAGAGTCTTATTAGGTGGTACATTCGCATCGTAATATACTTCAGCACCATTCTCTCCAATAACCGGTATATCGCTTAGGCCCAGTTGCCTTACAAAGCCACATAGATAAATAGCTGGTTTACCGGAGATAAATGCAATCTTTATTCCCCTCTCCCTTATCTTATGAAGATATTCCAGAGTGCTGTCTTTCATCTTACTGTTTAGCTCACATAACGTATTATCTACATCAAACCCTATTAATTTGATCATTGCAACCTCCACAATATTATAGTTTGCTTAATCTACACCTGTAGTCTGACTTATAATGTAAAAACGTATATACACATTATATATTATTTAGCTTTTTATTTCTATACTTATTACTAAATATATACATAATTTCTATATTCCTACATATAGTAAATCTAAGAGCAAAAATCAATATCTATAATATCATCTAACTCTATCCTAAGTCCATCTACTAAGATAAGAGCCCGCTCATAAATATCTATCTTCTTTAGAAATCCACTAGCATTAACATAAGCTCCTCCCACTTTCTTTTCATCTGGCTGAAAATAAGTGATTGTAATCTCCGGCTTATTAGCTATCTGTTCCTGCATAGTTCTAAGCTTTTCGTCCAGTATCGTTTTAGCAGCTTCATCTAACTCGATTCTTCTGTCAGTTAATCTTGCTGTCTCCTTGATTGCTCCGTCATAACCGGTTAAGGCAGCAAATGGTGAAAACTGCGCTGCACGATCTATGTTAGGCATAGGTTGACGAGTCTTAGATCTATGATGTGGTAGATTAATGATATCATCATACCGTTCTATATCATTGGAATTGTCTCTTATCATTCTTCCTTTTCTCCTTTCCTATGCCTTATGTCCACCAATTTGCTTGTTACGTTCAATAGTCATAGCGCCTTCTTCAAGATTCATCCCCTTAAGGATAGCATTTTTTCCAAACTTTTTCTTGATATCTAAGACTGCATGCTGCATCCTCTTTTCACGCTCTAATAAGGCTTCCTCCTCTTCCTTTTCCTTTTGTAATCTTTCGTAATCGGTAAAAAGGTCAAGCTGATCATAATTATCTTCTTTTACTAATGAAGCCTCATCTACTACATGATTTGCAGTGATATTAATCCTTCTAACCAGTAGGTTTTTGTCAACTATCTGATCATATAATTTCATAACTGCATCTATAATAAGTCTGGTTGATGATGTATGACGTCCTAGATTGACACTTCCATGAGCATGTTTTGGAATCGAGCGTCCATAATGGTCTATAGTAATCTCACCCTTATATTTTTTCTTGATCTCTGGATTAGTAAGATTCAGGATGTCATAGCCCACAGTTAGAACAATCTGATCTGTCACAAGTCCCTTATCAACCAAATCTAGAACAAGTAAATCAGTCATCTCTCTTACAATTAATCCTGCCTTCTTACAATCATATGGTTGTTGAAGGACCTGTCCAGAACCAAGACTATTTGTACTAGGCTTATATGCCTTAATATCAGCAATTGTACAAGGCTCCCATCCCCATGCATGATCAATTAAAAGCTCGGCATTTATTCCAAACAACTTATATAAGAGATCTTCATTGTAATAATCGTTAGGCTTACCGATAGAACACCTTGCCACATCACCCATGGTAAATAGCCCATGTTCTTCTAATNTTCTAGCATATCCTCTACCAACACGCCAAAAATCCGTTANGGGTCTATGAGTCCAAAGGATACGTCGATAAGACATCTCATCCAACTGGGCAATCCGGACTCCGTCCTTATCTGGTTTTATATGTTTTGCCACTATATCCATGGCAATTTTAGCTAGATAAAGATTAGTGCCTATCCCAGCTGTGGCTGTAACTCCGGTTGTTTGTAAAACCTCTCGTAATATCTTCATGACAAGCTCTCGGGCTGATAGATTGTAAGTCTGAAGATAATCTGTCACATCCATGAAGACCTCATCTATAGAGTAAACATGAATATCCTCTGGAGCAAAATATTTCAAATAAATATTGTAAATCCTTGTACTATAATCCATATAGTAAGCCATTCTCGGAGGGGCAACTATATAATCTATAGATAGTTCAGGAGATTTTTTTAGTTCAATATCATTATAGGAAGACCCAGTAAATATACGACCAGGGGCGTTTCTAAGACGTAGAGCATTGGTTTCCTTAATTTTTTGAACAACCTCAAAGAGTCTTGCTCTACCTGAAATTCCATAAGACTTCAGTGATGGTGATACTGCAAGACAGATAGTCTTTTCAGTACGATTTGGATCTGCTACTACAAGATTAGTAGTCATAGGGTCAAGATTAAGTTCAATACATTCGACAGAGGCATAAAATGATTTTAAATCAATTGCTATATAGATGCGATTTTCTTTTTTCATAAGAATGTCTCCTTAAAAATATACTATATACTATAAACCTTAGGTTGACATTGCTCCTCATAGAATGCTACTATAAATGAGCTTTCATACTTTTGCGAAATCATTTGATTAAAAGGAGTAGTTATGAATTTAAAAGTCTTATATGAAGATCCCCATATGATTGTAGCGGAAAAGCCTCCTAAGATTCCTTCACAGGGGGATAAAACAGGGGATAAAGATATGTTAACATATATAAGTGAATATTTACAGATTAAATATCCAGAAGCAAAATCCCCATATGTCGGATTAATACAAAGGTTGGATCGCCCAGTTGGTGGTGTTATGGTGTTTGCAAAGACAAAGCTGGCTAATCAAAAACTTTCAGAGCAAATACAGAGAAAAGAGATTAAAAAGATCTATTATGGTGTAGTATGTGGTGTTCCAGAAAAAAGTCAGGATATCTTGGTTGATTATCTTCTTAAACAAAGTAAAGGCAATATATCAAAGGTTGTCTCAAAGAAGAGCTCCAATGCAAAGGAAGCAATCCTCGAGTATGAGCTCGTAGAGACCCTGGACACTCCAGAATACGGACCTTTATCCCTGTTAAAAATTAACTTAAAGACAGGAAGACATCATCAAATCCGAGTACAGCTGTCCCATGCCCAGCTACCCTTATGGGGTGATACAAAGTACAACGAGGCCTTTGTTAAACCAAAGGAATGGACACAGATTGCCTTGTGGGCTAGAGAATTAACACTGAATCATCCAAAAACTCAAAAGTCCCTTACCTTTCATTCATCACCTAAGGAACACTATCCATTTAATTTATTTACGAATATCTGAACCTAAAAGAAGCAGGTAGCTTTTTCATGCCATTAACACTGCCATCCAAAAAACTCTTAAAGGCTGTCGCATAAATGTAAGAGGGGTGTATATGTTCCAATCATGCACATTTAGGAGAACTGTTTGCGATGATTTGTATTATCGAAAGCGGACTTTAGTCCGATTAAGATTTACAAATTGTAGCAAACTGGACTACTAATCAGTGTGTGATGGAATATATATACCCCTTAATTATTTATGTGACAGCCTTATTTTTTATGGAAAATTTATTCTATTATTAATAACTTGTATTAAACTAGATTACTTATTAACAGTTAGATTAAGCTTTACATCATATTCTACTGGCTTTTGCTTAAATAGATATTCTCCCTTTCTAATTGAAGCAAGAACCCTAGCACGGTTTCTAATTACATCAAATGGACTATCACCATCAAGAACAATGAAGTTAGCATCCTTGCCTACACCTATTCCATATCTATCCTGAATATTCAAGCAACGTGCTCCATTGTAGGTGATTAAATCTAGATCCTTTTCAATTTCTTCTGGTGACATGATTTGCGCTAGGTGAATTCCATTATCAAGGATATTCATCATATTACCATTACCCATTGGATACCATGGATCGTTAATTGAATCTTGTGCAAATGCAACATTAATTCCATATTCCATAAATTCTTTAACTCTAGTAAGACCACGACGTTTAGGATAGGTGTCCTGACGGCCTTGAAGATATGCATTTTCTGTAGGACAGGATACAAAGTTCATTCTGCTCTTTTTGAATAAGTCTAACATCCTGTATGCATATGAATTATCTGCTGAACCAAAGGAGCAGGTATGGCTGGCTGTAGTCTTATCACCATAATCCTCCATAAGAACAAGGGCATTTAATAGTTCAACAAATCTTGAATGAGGGTCATCTGTCTCGTCACAGTGTACGTCTATAAGCTTTTCGTATTTAAGAGCAAGCTCAACTATGTCGTGAACTGATTTTTCACCAAATTCTCTAGCCGGCTCATAATGTGGAATTCCTCCTACAACATCAGCACCCATCTTAAGAGCTTCTTCCACTAAATCACGGCCACCCTTATATGTGTACATTCCTTGCTGAGGGAAGGCTATAATTTGAATGTCAACCTTATCCTTTAATTCTTCTTTTAGTTCTAACATAGCCTTTAGACCAGTGAATTTAGGATCTGTGACATCCACATGGGTACGAATATACTGTACACCCTGGGATACTTCATCATAAATTCCTTTAAGGGCAAGTTTCTTAACGCTATCAACTGTGAGATTCTCTTTGAATTTCGGCCACATTTCAATTGCTTCATATAGGGTTCCTGAACCAGCCCCTTCTTGTCCCATTTCAGATAGTGTATAAACATAATCTAGATGTAGATGAGGATCTACATAAGGAGCAATGACTAGCTTACCAGCCAAGTCTATTACTTCATCCGCAGGACCTAAATCCTTACCTATGGCCTTAATAATTCCCTTATCTACTAAGATTTCATTGGCATCTTTATTGCCATAAATAACTGCATTGATAAATTTCTTCATATATTTCCTCCTTGATATTTACTATTTAGGTTATTGCGAAACTCTACCTTACTTTATGATCTTGTGCAAGTTTAACAAACCATCGCAGGCCCGCTTTCGCTACCTTCG
>JGI24709J26583_10001129_pt1 | contig 22611 bp, 16 predicted proteins | sample BioPla2DNA1_FD_26583 | JGI IMG/M metagenome (IMG submission 26583) | reverse complement strand
TCGCTCACGTTGCACTTATCCAATAAATCCATGGCATTTATTCAAGCAAGCTTGATAAATGTCCATGTCTTTCTTGGACTAATCTGCCTATTCGTGTACATTATATATCAGCTTTTGCTCAAACACAACATTTCCTTATATAAATATCTCGATTATATCGAGGTCAAAAACCATGTAAAATTTTTATGCTTTGTTAATTTGCACCCATCTAAAAACATTCTAGTAATATAAAACATATTTTCATGGGCAACTGTTCTTAACTCTCCCTATAAGGTTCTATGTGAGCAATTAATTGGGCACTGCCGTTAATACCCTTTTTGATTTNTTCTTCTATATCATGGGCAAGCTCATGGGATTTCTCCACACTTAATTCTGGTTCAATCATAATGTGCATATCAATATAGAGGTCATTCATACATCCCCTACTTCTTATATTATGAATATCTTTAACTTCTTCAAATTCCATGGCGATATCTCTAACCCGCTTGGTATCTACCACAGCCTTATCCAAAAGTATGGAGCTGTTATCCTTAAATATTTGGATAGCTGCATGGATAATAAAAGCTGCAACAACAAAGGATACTATAGGATCAATAATAATCGGAAGTCCAAAACGAATACATATAAGTGTTACCAGCACCCCCAGAGATACAAAAACATCACTCCTCGTATGCATAGAGTCGGATACAAGAATTTGACTATTAAGCTTTATCCCTGCTCTATATTCAAAAATACAGACGAACACATTAATAATTAAGGTTAATAATAATGAAATCATACTTATTACTGTAACCTCTGCTTCCACAGGACTAATTATTCTATTAATCGCCTCAACAATAATCTTCCCACATATTAGAAAAAGCATACTTGCTATAAACAAACCCGCCATCATCTCAAATTTACCATATCCATATGGATGCTTCTCATCAACGGGCTTGGAAGCTAAGTAAATCCCAACCAATCCTACTATATTAGATGAACCATCGGTAAGTGAATGATATCCATCGGCGGTCATACTAGCACTTCGAATTAAAATACCTATAATTATTTTAATAAATGCAACTGTAAGATTTGCAAATAATATCACCCAGAGAACATGCTTAATCTTCTTATAGTTTAAATACATATGCTCACCCTTCCCAATAATATAAAAAATCATGCTACAAACAACAAAAACCCATGAAACTATAAAATATAGTCCCACAGGTTTAATATCCTGCTGCCCCTGTACCATGAATTCCCTCAGATACACAAATGGCCCGGCTAAGAGTTCCTTATTATATGCCTCATAAGAAACCCTTGGCTTGATAAAATTATTCAATTTTATATCTTATTACACTATATGAAATACCTTAGAATGTGTTAATCATGACTATGAAAAGAAATTATGTTCCTATCAGCCATCCAAAGCCTAAGGAAAAACGTCTCATCAGGGAAACATTCTTTCATAGGTCTTATCAACACCTTGAATGGCTGACAGCATATAACTTCAAACTTTATCCAAAACTCATATCTTTTATCTTGATTTTATCAGTATTTCATACTAAACTTAAAATGTAAATAAATTAACAATACCAATTGAGCAAGAGTACATAGAGTTTTTATGGCTCAACTGCCAAGGATAATGGAGGATATGAATATGGGTATCTTAACTAGATTCAAGGATATTATGGCAAGTAATATCAATGCACTATTAGACAAAGCAGAAGACCCTGAGAAGATGATTGATCAGTGCCTTAGAAATCTTAACTCCGATTTAGGTAAAGTAAAGAGTGAGACTGCAACAATTATGGCTGAGGAACAACGGGCAAGAAGAGCTCTTGAGGAAGTAGATGCCGAGATTGAGAAGATGCAGTCCTACGCTATTAAAGCACTGGAAGCTAATAATGAAGCAGATGCAAGAAAATTCTTACAAGCAAAGGCAACCCTATCAACAAAGCGTCCTGGGCTTTCTGAAGCTTATGAACTGGCTAAAACTAATGCCAATCATATGAGAGAGATGCATGATAAGTTAGTATCTGATATTAATGAACTTGAATCTCGTAAAGATATGATTAAAGGAAAGCTTGCAGTTGCTAAAACTCAAGAACGAATCAATAAGATGGGAGATTCTGTAGCTAACGCTAACAACTCTATGGCAAGCTTTAAAAAGTATGAGGACATGGCTGATAAAGCCTTAGATAAAGCCAATGCTATGGCAGAGCTGAATCGTTCTTCATCATCTAATCAAATCGATGATTTAGTAAGTAAATATACTGATAATGTTAATGTTGATGATGAACTAGCTGCTCTTAAAGCTTCATTAAACAAATAAGATAATAGTTNCCAAATCTAATGTCCGCTGAAAACGGTATAACTTTTCTGCGGACATTTTATCTAGCATAGTGTGAAAGATANACTTTCNCACTGAAGAACTACAAAGCAAGCACAAGGGTGCTCGCTCCTTGTTCTTTCAGGTTTTTCAGATGCCCCTGACGGCATCATGTAGGTCGAATGTGAAGAAAGGTATGATTATAATATGCCCACTGTATTACATTATAAGTGTCCAAACTGCGGAGCAGATATGGCATTCAACACTGAATCAGGAATGCTCCATTGTGACAGCTGTGGACGATCTGACGACATAGAAAAAATGGCCGGAGGTAGAACATCTGGTGGAGAAGTTACATTTGATATGGACGGGGAGGACGAAAGAATCGCAGGTGAAGCCTTCGAAAGGGATTATGAAGATACTTCAACCGAAGATGAACCTGGCAGCCATAATACATTTGAAGGGGATGAAGCTCACCAGTATCATTGTAATAATTGTGGAGCCGTTCTAATAACTGATAGCCAGACAACTGCTACAACATGTAGCTTTTGTGGTGCAGGTGTTGCCCTTGGCGATAGACTAAGTGGTAGTCTTGCCCCAGCAAAGGTAATCCCCTTTTCCATAAGCAAAGAACAAGCTCAGGCTGCTTTTGTCAAATGGTGCCGAAAGGGTCTTTTAACACCTAAGGATTTTATGACTGGGGATCGCATTAAGAACATCACCGGATTATATGTTCCTTTCTGGCTTTACGATATCAATGGACGGGGTGAAGCAGAGGCAATCTGCACCCGAGTAAGAACATATACAAGGGGTGACTGGATATATACACAAACTAAGTATTATGCAGTTTATAGAAAAGTCGACCTTAATTACCTAAGAATACCTGTAGACGCTTCGAAAAAGATGGATGATGCTCTTATGGATAAATTGGAGCCCTATGATTACAATAATCTTAAGGATTTTAATATTCCTTACCTTGTTGGATATATTGCAGAAAAATATGACTTTGANGGAAATCAACTCTTACCAAGGGTTAAGGATCGGGTTGCTTCTTATGTAGATTCATATATTCGCTCTACTATTACTGGTTATTCTACAGTATCCATCCAAAGGAAGGATATCAACCTTCGTCAAAAAAAAGCAGACTATACTCTTATGCCTGTGTGGATGGTATGCTATGACTATAAAAAAGCTGAACATAATTTTGCTATGAATGGACAGACTGGAAAGATTGTTGGTAAGCCACCATTAAGTCCAGGAAAAGTCGCTTCTTGGTTTTTTGGTATATCTGGTATAAGCTTTATAGTATTAAGAGTTTTGACAGCTGTGTTGGGAGGTGCTTAAGATGAGTTTAACAAGACCTTTAATAAAAAGAATTCACTCACTCCCATTATTAATTTTAATCATATCAATTATTTCAATAATAATGAGTGGTTCATTAATTACACATGCCTCAGAAAATAAAGAAAGTATTCCACGGGTTTATGATAATGCTGGTCTTTTATCCACAGATGAGATAGAACACCTTGAGAATCTGTGTATTGAACAGGGTGATGGGGTTGGAATTGAAATACTTGTTCTTACTCACAATGATTCAAGTGCAGAACATCCTGAGTTTTATCTTGAGGATTTCAATGATACTCTTCCAGAAGCTGATAGAGTCCTATTATTAGTGGATATGTATAATCGCATCTTTTGGATTCAGGGCTATGGCTCAGCTGAGACCTATATCCACTCTGATAGAATTGATCAAATAGTTAAGACTATTACCTCTCCCCTATCTAAAGGCAACTATGTGGAAGCTTTTGAAACCTATATTACAATGAGTAGGGATTACATGGAAGATGATTCAGAATTAAACAGGGATTATGATTATACTGTAAATCAACCCCAATCCAATAATCCTGACGGCCCCTTTTATGATGATACATGGCCATATGATAACTATGGTGATAGGAAAGCAGACATATTCACCACTTGGTGGGTTCAGTTAATCATTTCGTTTATTATCGGAGGAATTGCTGTAGGAGTAATGGCATACAATTCAGGTGGGAAAATGACAGCTGGTAGCAGCACTTACTTGGATCGCAGTCAATCTGGCTTGATCGGAAGAAGAGATCAATATCTAAGAACCAGAACAACAAGAGTTAGAAGACCCAAACAAAACAATAGCAACACACGGGGTGGCGGTTTTAATTCAGGGGGCTTTAGAGGTGGTGTTTCCTCAGGTGGACGTTCCCACAGCTCCGGTGGAGGAAGATTTTAATAAAAATTGATATAAACTTTTAAAATGGAGGTATGAATATGGGCTTTTTCAGAAGACAATTAGCCAATGTAGTTGAATGGCAAGAATTTAGAGATGATATGATATTTTACAAATGGCATAATGAGGAGATAAAAAAGGGAAGTAGACTAATAATCCGCCCCGGACAAGACGCTGTATTTCTCTTTAATGGTAAAGTGGAAGGTATCTTTAAGGATGAGGGCGATTATGATATTGAATCCCAGATCATTCCTTTCCTTTCAACTTTAGCTGGATTTAAATTCGGCTTTAATAGTGGCATGAGGGCCGAAGTTCTCTTTATCAATACTAAGGAGTTTATCGTTAAGTGGGGTACCAAGAATGCCATTAACATTCCTACCTCTCAGCTTCCTGGTGGAATGCCTATCAGAGCTAACGGAACCTTTAGCTTTAAGGTTAATGACTATGTAAAGCTAATTGATAAGATAGCTGGTGTAAGAGATACCTATCATGTTGAGGATGTAAAGCTTCGGATAACCACTATACTTGATCAGTTATTAATGAAATGGATTACCAAGGAAGGCAAGGATATATTTAACCTACAAGCTAATTCCTTTGATATATCCAAGGGCATACAAGAGGATCTTGATATGCAGCTTTTTGATACAGGTCTTACTATTACTGCTTTTAGCATAATGAGCTTTACGTATCCAGACGAAGTTCAGGCTATGGTTAATAAAAGCGCCTCTCATAGCATGGTTGGAGATCTTGGCCGTTATCAACAGGTAGAGATGACCGATGGAATTGCTTCAGGTAAAGTCAAAGGGGGAGGAACTGCCTCCGACATGGCAGGAATGATGATGGGCATGAATGTTGCTAATGCCATGCTTAAAAACATGGATGAAAGTATTTCAAAGTCCAATAAGGAGAACAACTCAGGAACGAAAGCTAACTTCTGTCCCAACTGTGGAACTAAAGCAGAAAGCGGAAACTTCTGCAGTAACTGTGGCCAGAAGCTATGATAAACAATATGATATTTTTTATATAAAGTACCATTGACTATTAACCACATAAAACATACTTAAGAAGAAGCCAACATGATGATTTCTAAAAAAAGACCTATTATATGTATTGCTGTTTTTCTATTAATGTTCCTTACTGTAATTTCATTACCTAATAAAGCAAGTGCCTCCAGCAAAGATTTTGTAATACAAGGTAACAATCTAGTTGCTTATAAAGGCAAATCTTCAACAGTTACTATACCAAAAAACGTAAAAACAATAGTTGGTTTGGCATTCTATCGTAACCCTTATGTTAAAAAAGTTATTATACCTGATTCTGTCAAAATAATTGATGAGGCTGCTTTCTTATATTGCTATGATTTACATACAGTGAAATTAGGTAAGTCAGTCACAAAAATAGAAAAAGACGCCCTTTATTCTATCTTTGAACTAAAATCTATTGAAATACCAAGCTCGGTAAAAACTATAGAAGAAGGGGTTTTTGATGAATTGCTAAATCGTGACTTTACGATTATCGGAAAGAAGGGATCTGCAGCTGAAAAGTATGCAAAGACCTATGGCTTTAAATTCAAGTCAAAATAAACTCCTATTCTAATCCGAATTATTAGTATTTTTACCATAAAATTGACCCCCATATGATAGCTTTCTGGCTAACATATGGGGGCCAATTTATTAAGAAAACATCTTTCTTTTCTATTTTTAATCTATTTTAAATATTTCATCGTTCATTAAATTACCCAAATTCTTGCTTGCATCCTCCATAGAGTTTCCTTTTGCTCCAAAGTAGAACTTAATCTTTGGCTCAGTTCCTGAAGGTCTGATAGCACACCAAGCATCATCAGTTAGTTCAAAGTATAATACATCGGACTTTGGAAGCCCAGTAGGAGTTATATTACCACTTTCTAAATCGGTGATTGTATCATTCTTGTAATCTCTTATACGTAACACCTGATAGTCTCCAGCTTGCTTTGGAGGATTCTTTCTAAACTCATCCATTATAGATTTGATCTTCTCCATACCTTCGATTCCCTTAAATGTTACTGCGATTAGATCTTCTTTATAATAACCATATTTTTCGTAGATATTATTCATCTGCTCATATAAGGATATTCCCTGTGTTTTATAATAGGCTGCAGCCTCACATAAGGTCATAACTGCAACAATTGCATCCTTATCCCTAGAATGGGTACCTACAAGGAAACCATAGCTCTCTTCAAATCCAAATATAAATTCATTACTTCCAGTTTCCTCAAAAAGCTTAATCTGTTCTCCAACATATTTAAATCCAGTAAGAACTTCGATTAGTTTAACTCTATAGTTATCAGCTATTCTATCCGAAATATTACCAGTAACTATTGTTTTAATTAATGCTCCATTCTTAGGTAATGTCTTGTTCTTATCCCTTTGTGATAAGATATACTCTGCTATCAAAGCACCAGTCATATTACCATTAAATAAAACAAATTCACCTTTATCATTCCGTACCTGCAATCCCATTCTATCAGCGTCTGGATCCGTAGCAAGGATAATATCAGCTCCAACTTTATCTGCTAACTCCTTGGCCATGGTGTATACATTGGGATCTTCAGGATTAGGATATCCTACAGTGGAAAAATCAGAATCAGGAAGCTCCTGCTCCTTTACAATATATACTTTATCAAATCCAATTTCCTTAAGAATTTCACGAACTGGTAGATTGCCTGTTCCATGAAGAGGAGTATAGACAATCTTAAGCTCCTTTCCTCCTTCACTAATAGGATTGATAACAAGCTTCTTTAGCTCAGCTATATACTTATCATCAATTTCCTTACCTATCATGGTAAGGAGTCCAGCCCCAATTGCCTCATCCTTACTCATAGTCTTCGCAACAGAGAAATCTGTAATAGCATTAACTTCATTGATAATCTCAAAATCCTTTGGATAGGTTATCTGTGCCCCGTCTTCCCAGTATACCTTATATCCATTATATTCTGGAGGGTTATGGCTTGCAGTAATAACAATACCTGCTATGGCAGAAAGCTCCCTAAGGGCATATGAAAGTTCTGGAGTAGGTCTAAGTGTTTCAAAAAGATAAGCTTTAATTCCATTAGCATTTAGACACAAGGCAGTATCCAGTGCGAATTCTGGAGACATTCTTCTAGAATCATATGCTATTACTACGCCTCTACTTGCTCCATTTTGCTTAATAATATAGTTTGCTAGACCTTGGGTAGCTCTACGAACCGTATAAATATTCATTCGGTTAACTCCAGCTCCTAATACACCTCGAAGACCTCCTGTGCCAAACTCAAGATCCTTGTAAAACCTCTCTTTTATCTCATTATCATTGTCTTTTAACGCCAACAATTCATTTCTAGTTTCCTCATCAAAGTAATGATTTTGTATCCACTCTTGATACTTATTAATATATTCCATAATACGTCCTTATACCTTTCCTAAATCCACCTTTTGCTGATAAATCTATCAATCCTATTGTATGAATTCATGCAAAATAATTTATATCTAATATAAACCCATATTTACTCCAAATTCAAGTGCTATTTATAATTATGTAGGTATTTAAGAATTTATCTTACTTTTTGTAGCAAGCCCTTAATATATGAGGTTTATTTCATATAAAAAGAGGATGTTGTAATAAATTAATCATAGGTTGGCATATGCCATTTCATAAGCTATTCGCTTTAAGAAACTATAATATTTATTTACAACATCCCCTTACTATTACTTAATTGAGAAAAAAGTAATTAAGCAAATACATGCTTTATAGACCATCACTATAATCGTCTTCATCTATGCCTTTTAAGTTGAATTCTACTTCTGTATAATCCCCCTCGTTATGGACATTTTCACCCATTGAAATATGAGCGTCATCTACACCAGGAATACTATCTTCCCTTTGCAAATCATCTCCATCCTTGTGGAACTTATCTTCATCATAGACAACTTCAGCAATTCCATCTTCCACCTCATGATTCCCTTCCTCAGAATACTCAAAATTTTCAAATTCATCTGAATATTCTCCTTCAAAATCTTGAGGATACATATCTTCAATTTCAGAATCTGTGTCAAGCTTTACTGAACGATATCTCTTCATACCAGTTCCTGCAGGGATTAATTTACCAATGATGACATTTTCCTTAAGTCCTATCAACGGATCAACCTTACCCTTTATGGCAGCTTCTGTAAGAACCTTTGTTGTTTCCTGGAAGGAGGCTGCGGAAAGGAAGGAGTTAGTTGCTAGAGAGGCCTTGGTAATACCAAGCATAACCTGTTTGCCATCAGCTGGCTCTAGGCCTTGCTCTATCAAGCCATTATTAACTTCCTGATATTCTAAGATGTCAATCATAGATCCAGGTAGGAAATTAGAATCCCCATTGTCCTCTATACGAACCTTCTTAAGCATCTGACGAACTATTACTTCAATATGCTTATCATTAATCTCAACACCCTGTAGACGGTAAACTCGCTGAACCTCTTGGATCATGTAGTCCTGAACAGCACGAACACCTTTAATCTTAAGGATATCATGAGGATTTACGCTACCTTCTGTTAACTCATCACCGGCTTCAATTATATCACCTTCTGAAACCTTAATTCTTGAACCATAAGGTATTAAGTATGATTTTGATTCTACTGTTTCATCGTTTGTAACAACAACTTCTCTCTTTTTCTTTGTATCTTTAATTGTTACGACGCCACCAAATTCAGCAATGATTGCAAGTCCCTTAGGTTTTCTTGCTTCAAAAAGTTCTTCGACACGAGGAAGACCTTGGGTAATATCATCACCAGCAACACCACCTGTATGGAACGTACGCATAGTAAGCTGTGTACCTGGCTCACCGATTGACTGAGCAGCAATAATACCAACTGCTTCACCAACCTGTACAGCCTCACCAGTTGCCATGTTTGAACCATAGCATTTAGCACAAACACCAATATGAGATTTACATGTTAATATTGTACGAATCTTAACCTTATCTGTACCAGTTGCAATTATTCTTGCAGCTCTGTTAGGTGTTATCATATGATTGGCTTTAACAATCAATACTCCATCATTATCATATATGCTCTCACAAGCGTAACGGCCTGTAATTCTTTCCTCTAATGTTTCTATAACTTCGTTGCCATCAGTAAATGCTTTTATCCACATTCCTGGTATCTCTTCATCATGATTGTGAAGTCCACAGTCTGTGTCACGGATAATTAGGTCTTGAGCAACGTCTACAAGACGTCTGGTTAGATAACCAGAGTCAGCTGTACGAAGAGCTGTATCTGATAGACCTTTTCTAGCACCATGGGCAGATATAAAGTATTCCAATACATCAAGACCTTCACGAAGGTTTGACTTAATAGGTAACTCAATAGTTTTACCGGTTGTATCAGCCATAAGACCACGCATACCAGCTAACTGTTTAATCTGCTTATCAGAACCACGGGCTCCTGAGTCAGACATCATCTTAATATTATTAAATTTATCAAGTCCTTCAAGTAGGGTATCCGTAAGGATATTGTCGGCATCTTTCCATGTATCTATAACAGCGCTGTATCTCTCTTCTTCTGTCATTCTACCACGTTTATATTCTTTTTGAATGTTCTCGATAGTCATTTCTGCATCTGTTATAATGTGTTTCTTTTCTTCTGGTACCTTCATATCTGATATAGATACTGTGATAGCAGATTTAGTAGAGAGCTTATAACCCATACTCTTTATTTTATCAAGTATTTCAGCGGTTTGTGTAGCTCCATGAATATTGATGCATTTTTCAAGTATCTGTTTAAGTTGCTTCTTACCAACTAGGAAATCAACCTCTAACTTAAGGAAGTTTTCTTCCTTAGTTCTATCAATCAATCCAAGATCTTGAGGAATAATCTCATTGAAAACAAATCTACCTAATGTAGACTCAATTGTCCTATAAGCTTCTACTCCATTATTATCTACACCATGCTGTCTAACTCTAATAATTTCATGTAAAGATATTACCTTATTCTCATAAGCTAATATAGCCTCATTAACATTCTTAAAGCTATGGATAACTCCATCTTCTCTTTCCTTAACAATTGTTAAGTAATAGATACCAAGAACCATATCCTGTGATGGTACTGCTACTGGAGCTCCATCAGAAGGCTTTAACAGGTTGTTAGGGGATAGCAATAAGAAACGACATTCCGCCTGTGCTTCAACTGAAAGTGGAAGATGGACAGCCATCTGGTCACCATCAAAGTCAGCGTTATATGCAGTACATACCAATGGATGAAGCTTGATAGCCTTACCCTCAACCAATACTGGTTCAAAGGCTTGAATACCAAGTCGGTGTAAGGTTGGAGCACGGTTAAGCATTACAGGATGCTCGCGAATAACCTCTTCTAGCACATCCCATACTTCAGGCTGTAGCCTTTCAACCATCTTCTTTGCTGATTTTATATTATGTGCAGTTCCCTGTGCTACTAATTCTTTCATAACAAAAGGCTTAAATAATTCAATAGCCATCTCTTTAGGTAAACCACACTGGAAAATCTTAAGCTCAGGACCAACAACGATAACTGAACGACCTGAATAATCCACACGCTTACCAAGTAAGTTTTGACGGAAACGTCCCTGCTTACCCTTTAACATATCAGAAAGAGATTTAAGAGGGCGATTACCTGGTCCAGTAACTGGTCTTCCTCTACGTCCATTATCTATTAAAGCATCTACTGCTTCCTGTAACATTCTCTTTTCATTACGAACAATTATATCAGGAGCACCAAGTTCAAGTAGTCTCTTGAGACGATTGTTACGGTTAATAATTCTACGATACAAATCATTCATATCTGAGGTTGCAAAACGGCCACCATCTAACTGTACCATAGGTCGAAGATCTGGTGGGATAACAGGAATTACAGAAAGTATCATCCATTCTGGTTTATTACCAGATTCACGGAATGCTTCCACAACCTCAAGACGCTTAATAATTCTTGCTCTCTTTTGGCCAGTAGAATCCCTAAGCCCTTTCTTAAGTTCCTGCGCTTCTTTCTCTAAATCTATTCCACCTAAAAGCTCTTCAATAGCTTCTGCCCCCATTCCTAAACGGAAAGCAGAATAACCATATTTTTCAATTGCTTCTTGTTTTTCCTTCTCTGTTAGTACCTGCTTATAAGCAAGCTCAGTATTACCAGGATCTAGAACTATATAGGAAGCAAAATATAATATTTTTTCTAAAACTCGTGGTGAAAGATCAAGTATTAAGCCCATACGACTTGGTATTCCTTTGAAATACCAAATATGTGAAACAGGGGCTGCAAGTTCAATATGACCCATTCTTTCACGACGTACACTGGCCTTAGTAACCTCAACACCACAACGGTCGCAAACTACGCCTTTGTAGCGAATCTTTTTATATTTACCACAATGACACTCCCAGTCCTTACTAGGTCCGAAAATTCTCTCACAGAACAATCCGTCTTTCTCTGGCTTTAGGGTTCTATAATTAATTGTCTCCGGCTTTCTAACTTCTCCTTTGGACCATTCCCTGATCTTTTCTGGTGAAGCCAAACCTATCTTTATTGCATCATAGTTTACTTGTTGCTCTTCATTTATAAATTCAGGCATTCTTTGGCACTCCCTTCGTTAATACTCATTACAGACAAAAATATAATTGACTATTCTTCTTCCTCATCTGAGACAAAGTCGTCATCGAGCATATTAACTCCATCATCGTCCTCGTCACCTTCATCCGCATCTTCAGAGTTTTCGTCGTAGATATCAAACACATCCGTATCTATATCTTCAACACTAGTCTGAGTAAATCCAGCATTGTCATAACCTTCATCATATCTGAAGTTGTTGTCCCCTTCAATTAATGGTGTAAGATCAGAATCTCCTGTCTCAATACTTTCGTTCATCTTTACTTCATTACCATTCTCATCAAGAACAGTAACATCCAGTGCCAGGGATTGAAGTTCTTTTAATAGTACCTTGAATGATTCTGGAATACCTGGTTCGGAAATATTCTCACCCTTAATGATAGCTTCATAGGTTTTAACACGTCCGGTAACATCATCTGATTTAACTGTAAGAATTTCTTGAAGAATGTAGGCAGCGCCATAAGCCTCAAGTGCCCAAACCTCCATTTCTCCAAATCTCTGTCCACCAAACTGCGCTTTACCACCTAGAGGCTGCTGTGTAACTAGGGAATAAGGCCCTGTAGAACGAGCATGAATCTTATCATCTACCAAGTGATGCAGCTTTAGATAATGCATAAAACCAACAGTAACTGCTCCATCGAAGTACTCACCTGTTCTACCATCTCGTAACATTACTTTACCATCTTTATTAATAGGAACACCCTTCCAATCCTCTCTGTTTTGAGGATTTTCTTTTAGATATTCCATAAATTCAGGATTTAATTGTCCCTTATATTTAGCTTCAAATTCTTCCCAAGTTGTATTGGCAAAATCGTTAGCAATTTCAAGTGTATCAAAAATATCAAACTCATTAGCACCGTCAAAAACAGGTGTAGAGATATCAATTCCCAATACCTTTGCTGCTAGTGATAGATGTATTTCAAGTACTTGACCAATATTCATACGGGATGGTACACCCAAAGGATTAAGTACTATATCAAGAGGTCTACCATTTGGTAAAAATGGCATGTCTTCTACTGGAAGTACTCGAGAAACAACACCCTTATTACCATGACGACCAGCCATTTTATCACCCACTTGAATCTTTCTCTTTTGGGCAATATATACACGAACGGTCTCATTAACACCAGGAGAAAGCTCATCTCCATTTTCCCTAGTAAATACCTTGGCATCAACTATAATACCATATTCACCATGAGGAACCTTCAAGGAAGTATCTCTTACCTCTCGTGCCTTCTCACCAAATATAGCTCTTAGTAGACGTTCTTCTGCCGTTAGTTCTGTTTCACCCTTAGGTGTTACTCTACCAACTAAGATATCTCCTGCACGAACCTCAGCACCAATACGGATAATACCTCTCTCATCTAGATCCTTAAGGGCATCATCACCAACACCTGGTACATCACGGGTTATTTCCTCTGGTCCAAGCTTTGTATCTCTGGATTCTGCTTCATATTCTTCTATATGAATGGAGGTATATACATCCTCCTGAACTAAACGCTCACTTAATAATACCGCATCCTCGTAGTTATAGCCTTCCCAGGTCATAAATCCGATAAGAGGGTTTTTCCCTAAAGCTAATTCTCCCTTAGAAGTGGAAGGACCATCAGCAATAACCTGGCCTGCTTCGACTCTATCACCCTTTTTAACCGTAGGTCTTTGATTAATACAGGTACCCTGGTTACTCTTAACGAACTTTAACATACGATAATTAGATTTGGAATTATCGTCATTCTTAATTGTAATATTTTTAGCTGTAACACGCTCAACAACACCGGATTTCTTAGCAAGAACACATACACCGGAGTCAATAGCAGCCTTGGCCTCAATACCTGTACCAACAACTGGAGCTTCTGTAACTAACAATGGAACTGCCTGACGCTGCATGTTAGCACCCATCAAAGCACGGTTAGCATCGTCATTTTCTAAGAAAGGTATTAATGCTGTGGCAACAGAGAAAACCATCTTAGGAGAAACATCCATAAAGTCAACTTTTTCTTTATCAAAACTAGACGTCTCCTCTTTAAAACGACCGGACACGCTATTATTCATAAAATGACCTTCCTCATCAAGAGGCTCATTAGCTTGTGCTACTACATATTTATCCTCTTCATCCGCAGTCATATAGATAACATCATCTGTTACCTTTGGAGCAGTAGGGTCAGATTTATCTACCTTTCTATAAGGCGCTTCAATAAAACCATATTCATTAATTCTTGCATAAGATGCAAGATTGTTAATAAGTCCAATGTTAGGACCCTCAGGAGTCTCAATCGGACACATTCTTCCATAATGGGAGTAATGAACGTCTCGAACCTCGAAGCCTGCTCTATCACGAGATAAACCACCAGGTCCCAAAGCCGAAAGACGTCTCTTATGGGTAAGCTCACCAAGAGGATTATGTTGATCCATAAACTGTGACAGCTGAGAGCTTCCAAAGAATTCTTTAACTGACGCTGTTACAGGTTTTATATTAATCAAGGACTGTGGACTTATACTTTCAATATCCTGTGTTGTCATTCTTTCTCTAACAACACGTTCCATTCTTGATAAACCAATACGATATTGGTTCTGTAAAAGTTCACCTACCGCACGGATTCTTCTATTACCAAGATGATCGATATCATCCGCATAGCCAATCCCATATTCTAAGTGAATATTATAATTAATGGAAGCTATAATATCTTCCCTGGTTATATGCTTTGGTATAAGCTCACTCATGTTTTTCTTTATAGCTTCTTTTAGATCTTCTTCACCAAGATTCTCGTCTAATATCTTTTTAAGAACTGGATAGTAAACATTCTCACTAATTCCTAGTTCCTTCTTATCAAAGTTGATATAGCCTGCAATATCAACCATCATATTAGAAAGTACCTTAGCATTACGTTCTTCCGCTTGTACCATTACTGAAGGCACTGCAGCGTTTTGAATCTTAATTGCTAACTCATTAGTAACTTCAGTACCAGCAGCAGCAAGAATTTCACCTGTATTTCTATCCACAACATCTTCCACTAGCACAAAGCCAACGATACGATTGTGATAAGATAATTTCTTGTTGAATTTATATCTTCCTACCTTAGCAAGATCATATCTTCTTGCATCAAAAAACATACTATTTAATAGGGCCTCAGCATTCTCTACTGCTAAAGGCTCTCCTGGACGAAGCTTTTTATACAACTCTAATAACCCATCCTGATAGCTGCCTTCTGGATCCCTTGCGGTACTAGGGTCCTTAGCTAGGCTGGCTAAGATTTTGGGCTCTTCACCAAATAATTGCTTAATTTCTTCATTTGTTCCATATCCCAAGGCTCTAATAAATGTTGTGATTGGAACCTTCCTATTACGATCCACACGAACGTAAAACACATCATTAGAATCTGTTTCGTATTCCAACCATGCGCCCCTATTCGGAATTACAGTGGCTGAAAACAACCTCTTACCAATTTTATCATGTTCTACTGCATAATAAATTCCTGGGGAACGTACTAATTGACTAACGATAACTCTTTCCGCGCCATTGATTACAAATGTACCAGTTTCTGTCATTAAGGGTAAGTCACCCATGAAAATATCGTGCTCATTAATCTCGTTATTTTCCTTGTTATGAAGTCTTACCTTTACTTTTAGAGGCGCAGCATATGTCGCATCTCTTTCTTTGCATTCATCAATTGTATATTTAATATCGTCTTCACAAACGGAGAAACCAACAAATTCTAGACTTAAATATCCACTATAATCAGATATAGGAGAAATATCATCAAATACTTCCTTTAATCCTTCGTCTATAAACCATTGATATGAATCCTTCTGAACCTCAATAAGATTGGGCATCTCCAGGACTTCTCTCTGTCTTGAATAACTCATTCTAACGTTGTTACCGACTTTAATTGGATGCATTCTGTTTTTATCCATTGACGTTTTCACCCCTTGAATTTAATAAGTTTCAATCTTGAATAAAAAACTCTTTCCATTTCCTTGTTTATATGCTATAATATATTTAAATAGGCATATATCACCACAATAGTGCATCTTTCATACTACCATACTTATTTTTACGTGTCAACAATTTATTTGCTGATTTTTTTATTTTTCTCATACATAAGATACAATTTGTATAAGTCCTCTGTCGTAGGGACTTTTTTTATGTCCATTATGCCTATATGGTAATTATTATCAATTATTTATCTATTAAACCTTTTTAATTAAAAAACCCTCGAACATTGAACTCTTCCCCTAATAATAGACAGTTAAAATAATAAAACTGCTATCGCGGAATGAGTATTTCAACATTCGAAGGTTTTATGTTTTTTAAAACATGAGATTATTTAAAGGTAACCTTAGCACCTTGCTCCTCAACCTTAGCCTTGATATCATCAGCTTCAGCCTTAGCAACGCCTTCTTTAATAACCTTAGGAGCTCCATCAACAAGATCCTTAGCTTCCTTTAGTCCTAAGCCAGTAATTTCACGAACAACCTTGATAACCTTAACTTTGTTTGGACCAACTTCAGTTAACTCAACGTCAAATTCTGACTTCTCTTCTTCTGCTGCTGCACCTGCGCCTGCTCCACCTGCTGCTACTACAACACCTGCTGCTGCGGATACGCCAAATTCTTCTTCACATGCTTTTACTAAATCATTTAATTCTAATACGGTAAGGCCCTTAATCGCCTCAATGAACTCTTGAGTTGTCATTATAATATACCTCCATTAATTTTTAATTGTAATCTTATCCGGAAGTCCTCCGGTCTAAGGTTTTTCTACATTGTTAAATATGTTGCTTGTCAACATTACGCTGTTTTCTCAGCATTCTCAGCGATTTGCTTAAGCACACGAGCAAAGTTTGTAATTGGTGACTGTAAGCTTCCAAGTAACTTGGAAATAAGAACATCTCTTGAAGGGATTGTCGCGATAACTTGAATGCCCTTCTGATCATAATAAGTTCCTTCTACAACTCCTGCTTTGAACTCTAACTTAGGCATTGTCTTTGCACACTCTAATAAAACTCTCGCAGGGGCAGTCGCATCTTCCATTCCAAATGCTACAGCAGTTGGTCCNTCTAGATTCCCTGATAACTGTGCATAGTCAGAATCTTCAAATGCAAAGTTAAGCATCGTGTTCTTATATACTTTATACACAACACCTGCTTCTCTTAATTTCTTACGAAGCTCAGTATCTTCTGCTACAGTTAAACCACGGTAGTCAACTAGTACCGCTGAACTTGCATCCTTAACATAGCCTTTGATTTCTTCAACTATAGGTTGCTTTAATTCTACTTTTGCCATTAGGTACACCTCCTTGTTCTTTATAAATGTCAGTAAGACTGACATCTTATTACAATGGATCAAAAAAACCTCTTCCCGCCAAAGCAGAAAGAGGTTACANAACATAATTAATGTATGATTTAACCAACATCCCTCGGTAGGCGGTCTCACCTTATGCCATACACGGCACCTACTGTCTTCGGCAGTCTTTTAGGATTATATCACGACCTTTAGGATCATGTCAATCCATTTTATAAAATTTTGANAACAAGTTATCTATAACTAGTTATTCTTTAGCCTAATTTTGCAGTGTTAAGCTTTACTCCAGGTCCCATTGTTGAAGCTAATGTAACGCTTCTTAGGTATTGACCCTTTGCAGATGATGGTCTAGCCTTGATAATTGCATCCATAAGAGTTGTTAAGTTATCTAGTAACTGCTCTTCTGTAAAGGAAGCTTTACCAACTGGCACATGGATAATGTTGGTCTTATCAAGTCTGTACTCAATCTTACCAGCCTTAATATCACTAATTGCTTTAGCAACGTCCATTGTAACTGTACCAGCCTTTGGATTAGGCATTAATCCCTTAGGTCCAAGTACACGTCCTAAACGACCTACAACACCCATCATATCAGGAGTTGCAACAACAACGTCGAAATCCAACCATCCTTCATTCTGTATCTTAGGAACTAACTCATCCCCACCAACATGATCTGCTCCAGCTGCTTCTGCTTCAGCAACCTTGTCGCCCTTAGCAAATACTAGAACACGAACTGTCTTACCTGTTCCGTGAGGTAATACAACAGCTCCGCGAACCTGCTGATCAGCATGACGTCCATCAACTCCAAGTCTTATATGAGCTTCAACTGTCTCATCAAATTTAGCCACTGCTGACTTTTTTACTAAACTAATTGCTTCCGCTGCATCATATTGAGCAGTTCTATCAATCAATTTTGCAGAAGCGGTATATTTCTTTCCTCTTTTCATTCTATAAACCTCCTAGTGGTTATATCGGAAGAAAACAAAATCAATAATATTTTGTTGCAAAAACATCTATCTGTCTTGCTGCCAAATCTTATAATAATATGGCATATCCTCCCACGTTAATAGATTGTCAAACACATAATCTCTTTCAATTATGTTGATTTATTCTTAGTTATTCTTGTACTGTGATACCCATGCTTCTTGCTGTACCTGCTACTAGTTTCATAGCACTTTCTATAGTTGCAGCATTAAGGTCAGGCATCTTGATTTCAGCAATTTTCTTAAGGTCTTCCTTAGAAATAGTTGCTACTTTTGTTTTGTTAGGTACTGCAGAACCGGAATTAATCTTGCAATATTTCTTAAGTAATACTGCTGCCGGTGGTGTCTTAGTGATGAAGCTAAAGCTTCTATCAGCATAAACGGTAATAACAACTGGAATAATCATTCCATCTTGATCTGCTGTTCTTGCATTAAATTCCTTTGTAAACTGTACAATGTTTACACCGTGCTGTCCAAGTGCAGGACCAACTGGTGGTGCTGGTGTTGCCTTTCCAGCAGGAATTTGTAATTTAATATAACCTGTAACTTTCTTTGCCATTATAGCATACCTCCTGATAAATGTGGTGTTCGCGGGGATTTCCCTCCCACTGTAACTGCGTGAATTGCTGCATACTTACTGCACTAACAAAATTATTTACTGATTCTGACTTCATTGAAACTGATTTCTACTGGTGTCTCCCGTCCAAACATATCTACGCTAATTGTAACGATCTGTTTATGAGCATTAATCTGTTTAATAGGTCCTGATGTCCCTTCCCATACTCCTGATATAACGGTAACAGTATCACCTACTTCAAAATCAACCTCTACAGTATCATCCTTAATTCCCATACTCTTCATCTCTGAATCAGATAATGGTACCGGCTGCTTAGAATCTGGTCCAACAAAGCCTGTAACTCCTCGCGTATTGCGCACTACATACCATACATCATCATTCATGACCATGTTTAGTAATACATAACCGGGAAACATCTTCTTCTGTACTCTTTTTCTAACACCATTCTTAACTTCGATGACTTCCTGCATAGGAACAGACACCTCAATAATTTGATCCTGAAGACCTCTGTTTTCGATCATCTTTTCAATATTAGCTTTTACCTTATTCTCATACCCAGAATAGGTGTGAACAACGTACCAATTAGCTTCTGACATATTTTATCACCCTTATCCTAAAATGACGCCAATTCCAAGCTCGATTAAAGCATCTAGTGCAAATATAACTGCACCTAAAATAACGGTTGCGATAACGACAGCCACTGACTGCTTCATAAGATCCTCTTTATTTGGCCAAACAATCTTATTAAACTCAGTTTTAAGACCACTGAACCAACTTCTCTTAGGAGCTTTTTCAGTTGTAGTATTTGTCACATCTCCCATTTCGTCACTTTCCTTTCAGTTTAATTATTTTGTTTCCTTATGCAATGTATGGCTTCTGCAAAACTTACAGTACTTCTTTGTTTCCATCCTGTCTGGATGTGTCTTTTTGTCCTTTGTCAAGTCATAATTACGTTGCTTACAATCGGTACACGCCAATGTAATTTTTACGCGCACTATTTCCACCTCCGATTTCTTTTAATAAAGCAATTTAGGGATTAAGAAGATTTCTTTATCCTGTTTTTTAGACATAAAAAAAAAGCCCTCTTTCTTTGCCCTCATACTATAACATACACAGATTATTTCGTCAACTTATTTTTTTTGCCAGAAAGACTTCTGAATTATAGCTATCAAATTAATTCAAAAGCCTTTCTTAGCTGCCTGAAGCTATATCAGGTTTAACCACCTTGACTCTACAAATTTTTTCGAGTCCACTGGACGTTCGTACTATAATATTGACACTGCCCTCGGAGATCCCTTTTATTTTCCCTTGGTTTGATACAGTTGCAACTTTATTGTCTTTACTAATGAATGTAACCTTATCCGTATAGCCCGATGGCTTTAAAAACGCACGGATTACATAAGTTTCTCCCACATTTATGGTCTTACTAGTCTGAACCAGCTTGAGATCTGTAGATATAACAGTTTTAACATCAATTTTTTTAACCGACTGATTTCCTCTATTGTCAATCGCATAAACTGTGTAGACCCCATCCTTTTTAACCTTAAAGGAGCCTTTTCCATCTTTTATATCAAGCTCTGTTCCTGCTCCCGCAGGTAGAAACTCTTCAGGCTTTCTAACACCTTCCATATACTTAACTCTTCTAATTCCACTTTGCTCATCTATTACACGAACCCTAACTGTTCTGTTTTTATACGAATCCGCAACAGTATAAGTAAGATTTAAGATCGGTGCTTCTTTATCCTCTTTAACATCATAGACCTTTACTGTCTCATTACCAGCATAATCTGATGAATAAAATGAATAGGTTCCTGCCTTAGCTACTGAAACCACACCATTCTCAACCAAGGTCCCTTCTGTTCCCCTACGAAATTCTTCAACAGTCCGTTTGCCATACATCCATTTTACTACTCTTATATCGGATCCACCATTATCTGTAACTTCTACAGGCACCGTCATTAATCCCTTATTATAATTTGTTTTAAGTGATATCTTAGGGGACTCATTATCAACCACTAGCTTATCTTTAGAATTCACAAGGGCTTTATATGCACTAGGTATTCCTGGATTCCTAATCTGCTTACTGATAGATGGTAAGGTTTTTATGTTCTTAAGAAGTATTTCCTTTACATCGGCTGGATATGGGTTATCATTGGTAGCATATACCATGGCGGCTACAGCAGTCAGATGAGGTGCTGCCATAGATGACCCACTCATTAATCCATAACTTCCTACAACAGTACTGATTATATCCTCCCCTGGAGCCGCAAGATCAACCATTGACAAACCATAATTAGATAGCTTAGTCAAACCTCCATTGGAATCTATAAAAGTAACTGAAATCAAATTGTCCAACTCATAATTGGCAGGATAGATAGGTACGACATCATTATCTTCCCCCGAATTTCCAGCTGCAACAACGAAAAGCATATCCGATTCTTTAATCGCCTGTTTTAAGGCAGGAATATCTTCTGAAGTTCCCCAGCTGATATTACATATATCAGCCCCCATCATTGTTGCATATTTTATCGCATCTATAGCACTAGATATCTTACCGGTTCCCTTTTCTCCACCATTAATTTTCAAAGGCATTATTTTAATATTAATCGTGGAAGCTATTCCGGCAACTCCTATATTATTATTGGGTATCGCACCAATAATACCAGCAATATGGGTTCCATGATCATCATTATCCTTGGGATCAGCCACATTAATTCCTAGCTTTTCATCATATTTGTAGTGAGAAACCGTCCCATCTCCATTATAAAAATCCCATCCATTAACATCATCTATATAGCCATTGCCGTCATTATCAATACCATCCCCTGGGATTTCCCCTTTGTTTATCCATATATTATCAGCTAGGTCAGGGTGATTAATATCTATTCCAGTATCTATGATAGCTACAACTACTTCTCTTGTCTCTATTTTATCAAGCTCATTCCAAGCTTCCCATACATCCATATCCACGTCAACCACCGATGACTTAGCCATCTGACCAAATCCCGGCATAGTTAAATAAAAATATCCAGGATTATCTATAGCCCACTGGGCTTGTACATAGGTATCATTACTAAAGCTTAAGGATACTGTCTCTCCGGAAGCTCTGGCAGTCTTCGTATTAGATGATAGGAATAAGATAACTGTTCCTAAGGCCAATACCCATATTAAATTAAGTCTTCTCCAGCACTTCATAGCCTCTCCCTCTATAAATCCGTAGTCCATTCTAACTCTATCCTATTGAATGATATTGGCATTTATGTGGCAAATGTTTTACGATAGTTTTAAATCCCTTCTTACTTATTTAATATGTTATCGGATATAGGGGACAATTACTTAATGCCAAAAAATACCTACAACAATTAACAAATTCATGATATAATATCCATGAATAAGCAGATTAGTCCATACTAGCTAGAGACTTTATCAAGCTTGCTTGAATAAAGGCTGTAGATAGGATGGATAAGTGCAACGTGAACGAGAATGGGTAGCATTCGAGTTCCTAATCTGCTTAATGTAATGATTAGTCCATACTAGCTAGAGACTTTATC
>JGI24709J26583_10001128_pt1 | contig 22620 bp, 17 predicted proteins | sample BioPla2DNA1_FD_26583 | JGI IMG/M metagenome (IMG submission 26583) | reverse complement strand
ATTTTTAGATCTAAGGTTTTTTATAACCTTTAAAACTTCACCAGTAAGCTCTGGGTCAAGAGCGGAAGTGGGCTCATCAAAACAAATAATTTTTGGTCTTAAAGCCATGGCTCTAGCAATTGCAACACGCTGTTGTTGACCTCCTGAAAGTTGGAAAGGATAGTTTTCAAGTTTATCTATTAAACCTACTTGACATAATAAATCCCTAGCTTCTGATTCTACTTTTTTCTTAATTTCATCAAGACTTAAAACACTAGCTTTACTTTCTTTTATAGACATAATTTCAAGTTTTTTGCCTTCTATAAGCTCTTTGTTTTCTTCAGATTTGTTTTTCTTATACTCAGCTTTTAATGTCTTTAATTCTAAATTTAACTCTTTAAGTTTTGCTCGCTTTTCTAAATTAAATTCATTAATTTTCTTTTGTCTTTTTTCTTTTGCTTGTAATACGAGTGGTAACATCACATTTTTCAATGTTGTATATTGTGGGAACAAATTAAAGTTTTGAAAAACCATACCAAAGTTTAATCTCTTTTCCCTAATATTTGCAAAGTTTTGACTTCCATTAGTACTGCTTTCACTTTTTGAAAAAAGCACTTCATCTTCAACTTGAATTAAACCTTCATCTGCATCCTCTAAGAAATTTAAGCATCTTAAAAGAGTGGTTTTCCCAGAACCTGAGGAACCTATGATAGATAAAATCTCACCTTTATTAACACTAAAAGAAACACCCTTTAAAACCTCAAGTGTTCCAAAGTTTTTCTTTAGATTTTCTACTATTAATAATGGCTTGTCTTTTGCACTCATATATCTACCTTAAATTTTGTAATAGTCTAATTTCTTTTCTAAATAGCCAAATAACAGGGTTAAGCCTCCAATAAAGATTAAGTAAAATACACCCGTGAAAAATAGTGGCCAAATTATTCCATGTCTTGCAGTCTGAAACTGAGCAGCTTGAATTAATTCAACTATCATTATGACTCTTGCAAGGGATGTATCTTTTACAAGTGTTGTTACTTCATTTCCCATTGGTGGCAATATTCTTTTTACAATTTGCATTAAAACTATGTGGAAAAACACTTGCCTTTTTTTCATACCAAGGACATAACCTGCCTCATATTGCCCTTGCGGTATGCTTTCAAGTCCGCCTCTATATATTTCTGAAAAATAGCAGGCATAGTTAATTACAAATGCAATTAAAACTGCTGCAAGTCTTGACTTAAATGGAGCATTAAAAACTAAACCTGGAACATAAAAAACAACTATTACTTGAAGCATTAAAGGTGTTCCTCTAATTATCCAAACAAATGTTTTTGTAAGCCACTTTAAAGGCTTAAATTTGCTAACTGCACCAAACATTATCAGCAAACCAAGTGGTACTGATAAAGCTAAAGTAACGAAGAAAATGATGAGAGTGTAGCCAAACCCATCCATTAAATCGCTAAATACACTTGCAAAACTTACAGCAAACAACATCGCTATCCTCATTGAACCTGGCTAGAAAACTAACCAGGTTCACCTTAAACTACCTATTTACTTTTTGGATATGAAATTGGTTCAAATATTGTATAACCAATTACCATCTTTCCTTTATTTTTAATTGATTTTAAAGCTCCATCGGTTGCTTCTCTTTTTTCATATGTATCTGGAACAATTAAATCTGGATCTAAACCATATGTTTTTGCAATATCAAGTAGTTTCCCATCTTTTTTAAGTTGAACTATTTGGAAATAAACTTCATCTATTAAAGAAACATTTCCTTTCTTTGCTGCAATACCATATTCTTCTTTTCCTAAATCAAATGCTTTTACAACAGCTAAATCACTAAAACCATCTTTTGTAACATAGTTGTTTGCTAAAGTACTATCCATAACACCAGCATCAATTGCCCCTGATTTGATTTCAGTTAAAATTTCTATTTGAGTTTGTGCCGCAACATAGGTTTTAACAGTTGCTACAGGTGGATCGAAAACTCCATCTACTGTTTTTCCTTGAACTGCGTCTTCTCCTGCAGAACCAGCTTCAGCTGATACAGTTTTTGTTGCCAAGACATCTTTACTTGTATAGTTTGCAAGTTCAGTCTTTTTAACAACAACTACTTGTTTGTTATTTAAATATCCTGGTGACATTTCAAATTCTTTTATTCTGTCTGGACGTATTGTCATACCATTCCAAATCAAATCAATTGAGCCACTTTTAATTTCTATTTCTTTGTTATTCCAATTAATTAACTTGAACTCAACACCAACACCGATTTTATCAGCAACCGCTCTTGCTAAATCTGTGTCAAAGCCGATGAGATCATCACCTGGCTTATCTTTACAGCCTATTAAACCAACAGCTAATGAAGCTACCAAAACAATGATTAGTGTTACTACTAAAATTTTCTTTTTCATAAATAATCTCCTTTTTTTGTAATTATTATTGTATTGTCATTATACTTTAGTAAACTAAAGAAGTAAAGTGTTTTTGTAAATCTTTTTTGTAAAAGGCTAATTTAGTCATACAGCTTGATAAAAGCCTACCCTTAACAAAAAACCATTTCGTTAAATTAGGGCTTTTCAAAAGTTGCACTTACTCTGAAATTAACTACAAAAAACCATTTAGTTAAATCGGGGCTTCTCAAAAGTTGCGCTTACTCTAAAATTAACTACAAAAAACCATTTCGTTAAATTAGAGCTTCTCAAAAGTTGCACTTACTCTAAAATTAACTACAAAAAACCATTTAGGCTTAGAGCTTTTATTTTGTTTTTTAAATATAAAATTATATAATATGTTCATCATAATAACTACGAAAGGTTTTTAGATGGATTTACTTAAAAAATTATGTATTAAAGATTATAAAAAGGTAGACGATCCAAAAGTTCGAGCAAAGTATGGAATTGTTGCTGGTATTAGTGGAATAATAATAAATATACTACTCTTTATTAGCAAACTAGTTGTTGGAATATTATCTGGTAGTATCACGATAGTTGCTGATGCTGTAAATAACTTTAGTGACTTAAGCTCTTCAACTGTTTCAATTGTAGGATTCAAATTATCTTCAAAGCCTGCAGATTCAGAACACCCTTATGGGCATGAGAGAATTGAGCAAATATCCGCCCTCATTGTTGCCCTATTTGTCTTTGCTGTTGGTGCAATTTTAGCAAAAACTTCAATTGATAAGATAATAAAACCAGAAGAGCTAACTATCTCTTTGTACACATATATAATCTTAGGAATTGGTATACTCTTAAAAATAGTTCAAATGGTAATCAACTATAACTTTGGAAAATGCATATCTAGCCAAACACTAAAAGCAGTGGGAGATGACAGCAGAAATGACATTATTACAACAACCGTTGTTTTAATTTCTACTATTGTAATTAAGTTTACAGGAGTAAATATTGATGGTTATGCAGGCTTACTAGTATCCCTATTTATTATCATTTCAAGCATTATTTTAATTAAAGAAACCATTAATCCATTAATTGGAATTAAACCCAAACAAGAGCTAGTTAAAAAGCTAAAAACTACCCTTTTGTCATATGAAAACATTATTGGTGTTCACGATGTAATGATACATTCCTATGGTGAAAAAACAGCTTTTGCAGTTGCACACTTAGAAGTCCCAGCTGAAAAAGATTTTGTTGAGATGCATAATTTAATTGATAAAATAGAAAATGAAATTCAAGATAACCTAGGTATTCATATAACAATTCACATGGATCCAGTTGATACTACCAATCCAAAAATACAAGAATTAAAGGAAAGATGTGCCAAAGTAATCATTGCCTTTGGCGAAGGCTTTTCATTGCATNATTTTAGGGTAGTCTTTGGAAATGATTATGTAAATATTATTTTTGATGTTGTAATTCCTTTCAAAAGCAAAACAACTTTAAGTGCCGTCAAAAAAGCTTTAAAAGAAGAATTTAAAAATGAAGAAATCAAACATCGTTTTGTTTTAGAAGAAGATAGAGATTATGTCTAACTAAAATATTAGAACAAAGCTTACTTTACGATATAGAGAAAACTTAAATAGGCTCATACTATTATAAATATGTTGAAATAAAATAATAAAAACCATATCTAAAAACAACTTTAATTAGACAAGAAAATTTTACAATTAAGCGCATGAATTTTTAAATATATTGAAATAAAATAATAAAAGCCATATCTAAAAAAACAACCTTAATTAAACAAGAAAAACTTTACAATTACGTGCATAAATTTTGCACTTTTTTTTACATAATCCCATCTTTAATATTTGATTTATGTGTGATAGAATGTTATTGGTAGTGTTACCGTAATTCTATAGACTTTAAGGAGGTGGGTTTATGATTATTGGTGTTCCAAAAGAGATTATGAATGAAGAAGCTAGAGTTTCTGTTATACCAGAAACTGTTAAAGGCTATATAGCAGATGGACATACTGTTTTAGTTGAAACAAATGCTGGTATAGGGTCACATTTTAGCGATGCTGACTATGAGGCAGCTGGTGCAACTATTATGAAAGATGTTGCTAAGTTATATGAAAAAGCTGACATTATTTTAAAGGTTAAAGAACCACTGTTTAATGAAAAATTAGGAAAGCATGAGATTGAATTAATGCATAAAGGGCAATATTTAATCACCTTTATACATCCAGCTTCACCTGCAAATCATCAAATGGTTCAAGATATGGCAAAACAAGGAATTATTGCTTTCACCTTAGATGGTGTTCCAAGAATTTCAAGAGCTCAAAATATGGATGCCCTTACTTCTATGAGCACATGTGCTGGATATAAAGGGATGTTACTTGCTTTTGATGCCTTACCAAAATTTGTACCGCCTATATTTAGTGCAGTTGGTGGAACACCTCCTGCTAAAGTTTTAGTTATAGGGGCTGGAGTTGGTGGACTTCAAGCTTTAGCTACAGGAAAAAGAATGGGCGCATCTTTAAAAGCTATTGACATTAGACCTATGGCTATGGAAAATGCTCAAAGCTTAGGTGCAAAAATAGTTGATACTGGAGTACCTGGCGAAATTGCAATTGCTAAAGGTGGATATGCAAATTCTCTATCTGAAGAATGGCTTCAAAAAGAAAGAGAAGCTATTGCTGCAGCAGTTAAAGAAGCTGATATAATTTTCTGTTCCGCTTTAGTTCCTGGAGAAACTGCTCCTATCTTAATCACTGAAGATATGGTTAAATCAATGGATGCAGGAAGTGTAATAGTTGATATTTCAATTGACCAAGGTGGAAACTGTGAAATTACAGAGCCAGCTAAAACTTGCAAAAAGCATGGAGTTACTATAATCGGGATCAAAAACATCCCAGGCTTATTGCCTACAAGTTCAACTTGGATGTTTGCAAAAAACATTTCTAATCTATTTAAATATATGGTTAAAGATAACAAAATTAATATTGATATGTCTGATGAAATCTTTGAACAAACCTTAGTTACAATTGATGGAAAGATTGTACACAAAGGAACTTTAAAGGCTTTAAAGAAATAGACATAAATAAAACAAGCTAAATATATAAAGCCTTGTTCCATACATTATGGTCAGGGCTTTTATTACGAATTAAATTAAATTTAATATGTAAAAATATATAATAATTCGACTAACTTAAATATACAAATGTAGGATCAAACTTAGTTTATTCGTAATTAAACTAAACTTAAAGGTAAAAATTAAGGAGGAAATCTTATGAAAGAATTGATTTTAGTTGCTATTTTTTTAGTTTCAACTATTGTTGGTTACCTTATCATTAAAAATGTTCCAAGTCTTTTGCATACCCCCCTTATGTCAGGAATGAATGCCCTTTCTGGCATCACTGTTTTAGGGGCACTTACTGCAACTTTTGCAGCTGTACTTGCAGATGGACTTGGTCTTCAAATTGTTGGACAAATTTTAGGATTTCTAGCAATTGTATTAGCCATGATAAATGTCGCTGGTGGCTTTGGTGTAACTCACAGGATGCTTAGAATGTTTGACAAGAAAAAGAAGAAAGGAGGCAAACTATGAATCCAATTGCTTATTACATAATTTGTGCACTTTTATCTATTGGTGTTTTAGTTGGCATTGCTCTAATGAGCAAAGTGAAAACTGCGATTATAGGAAATCTCTTTAGTTCAGTATGCATGCTTATAGCCATAGTAATAACACTCCTTTATTACAAAGTCTTTTCAGCTACTGGGACAGCAAAGTGGCTTGCACCATTAATTTTACTTGTAGCAATGGTACTTGGTGGAGTTATTGGTCTTATCTGGACAAAGAGAGTTCGGATGATTGAAATGCCACAAATTGTTGCCCTATTTAATGGTTTTGGTGGAGCAGCAAGTGCGCTGGTTGGGATCATTTCTTTGCTTGGAATATCTGTTTCAGTTGAAGGTGGATATTTCTCAAATATCAATATATACTTTTCAAATACAACTGCAGGTCTAGCCCTTGCTGTTGGTATGATAACTTTAGTTGGCTCATTGATTGCTGCTGGAAAACTTCATAAAATTTTACCTCAAAAACCGATTGTATATAAAAATCATCAAGTTTATACAATTATCTTTTTAGCTCTAACAATAGCTTCAATCATCGCTTCAGCTTTCATTTCTTTAAATCCAAAATTTTCTACGGCTTTAAGAATTATAGTAATTGTTCTAGGACTACTTTCAAGCACAGCGTTTTCAATCTTTTTTGCAATAAGGGTTGGCGGTGCAGATATGCCTGTTATGATTTCACTTTTAAACTCTTTAAGTGGTGTTGCAGGTTCTATTGCTGGTATGGCAATTGGGGATATTTTACTTGTTGCAGTTGGGGGTATTGTAGGAGCTAGCGGATTGCTACTAACTCAAATTATGTGTAAAGCTATGAATAGAAAACTCTCAAGCATCTTACTTGGGAAAACTTCCATTTCAGCTAAAACAAAATCAACTTCAACAGATACCACTAATTTAGCAAAAGAAGAAAAGTCTCTTTCAAAACTCAATCATATTGAAATTACTAAAAATGCTAAAAACATCATCATTGTTCCAGGTTATGGCATGGCCTTAGCTCAAGCTCAACATTTAGTTAAACAACTTGCAGATAAACTAGTATCATTTGGTTCTAGTGTTAGATTTGCAATTCATCCAGTTGCAGGAAGAATGCCAGGACATATGAATGTTTTACTTGCTGAAGCAGATGTTCCATATGATGAGCTTTATCAAATGGAAGATATAAATGATGATTTTCAAAATACTGATTTAGTCATTGTAGTTGGTGCAAATGACGTTATCAACCCTGCTGCAAATACTGCTGAAGGTACTCCAATTTATGGTATGCCAATTTTAGATGTGGAACATGCAAAGCACATAATCATTTTAAATTACGATTTAAAACCAGGTTATGCAGGAGTAGACAATCCTCTATACTCTGACACTTCAAAAACTACCCTATTACTTGGCGATGCTAAAAACACTCTTGCTACTTTTATCAATGATTTAGATTCAAAAAGCGAAACTATATCTAAGCAAGAAGAAACAATTTCTGCTTGGGAGCAAAAAGTTAAAGAAGCGAAAAATGTCATTATTGTTCCAGGCTATGGCATGGCTTTAGCTCAAGCCCAACATCTTGTCAAAAAGCTTGGAGACACATTTGAAGAAAATGGTGCAAAAGTTAGATTTGCAATTCATCCAGTTGCAGGAAGAATGCCAGGACATATGAATGTTTTGCTTGCTGAAGCAGATGTTCCATATGACGAGCTTTATCAAATGGAAGATATAAATGATGATTTCCAAAATACTGATTTAGTGGTGGTTGTTGGTGCAAACGATGTTATCAATCCTGCCGCAAATACTGCTGAAGGTACACCAATTTATGGTATGCCAATACTAAACGTAGATAAGGCAAAATATGTCTTAATCTTAAATTATGATCTAAAACCAGGTTATGCAGGCGTAGACAATCCTTTATATACGGAAGATAAAAAAGTTCAACTTCTCCTTGGTGATGCTTCAAAAACTTTACCAAATGTCATAGAAATCTTTTCAAAACAATCTACTCCTACTAAGTCTACCAAAAAAGAAAGTGCCTCATATATTGACATAATAAATAAGGCTCAAAATGCAATCATTGTTCCAGGTTATGGCATGGCTTTAGCTCAAGCTCAACATCTTGTAAAGCAACTAGCAGATAAGTTAGAAAGCAAAGGCATAAAGGTTAGATATGCAATACATCCAGTTGCAGGTAGAATGCCAGGACATATGAATGTTTTACTTGCTGAAGCAGATGTTCCGTATGATGAACTATATCAAATGGAAGAAATTAACGATGACTTTGATAAAACTGATATTGCAATCGTTGTTGGTGCAAACGATGTTATCAATCCTGCTGCAAATACTGCTGAGGGCACACCAATTTATGGCATGCCTATTTTAAATGTCAATCAAGCAAAACACATAGTCATTTTAAACTATGATTTAAAACCAGGATATGCAGGTGTAGATAATCCTTTATACAACGATAAAGAAAAAGTTACCCTACTCCTAGGAGATGCTTCAGAAACTTTAAAGAAAATGCTTAGTGAAATTTAGCCATAACATATCTTTTTTACCAAAAAACAAGAGCTGCGAATTTAATTTTCACAGCTCTTTTTCTATATATTCTATAACTAGTTTCTATAAAAATTACCCCAGAAGCAAGCACTCTCTTCCCATACATACTTATAACTAGTTTCTATAAAAAGAAGGCTGCCATAGAAGCAAATAGTCTTTTCTACATATTCTATAACTAGTTCCTATAAAAAAAGTTGTCACATAGACAAACAGCCTTTTCTACATATACTTATAACTAGTTTTAATCTTCATCATCAAAGTCTTCATCAAAATCATCTTCTTCAACAACATCTTTAGATTTTTTATGTGTTAATGATTTTATTTTATCGACAGCTGATGTTTTGATTTTACTAATCTTTCCACCTATTTCAGCCATTTTAGCTTTTCTAGCAGCTATTTTTTCAGCTTCCTTTGCCAAAAACTCTTCAGTGATCTCTGGTATTTGAATTTCATCATCGTTATATTTTTGAGAATAGTTAAACTTAATTGTTACTGGTACTGGAATAAGGCCTTGTTTAATTTTCAAATCCACTTCAGCTGCTAATAAAAAGTCTTCTAATTTTTCATTGTCAATATTAAAGTACAATATCACATCTTTAAAGCTTCCCCAAATTATACTTATAAGAGCAATTTTTTTATTGTGTTTTACAATTTCCTTTGCTAGAAAATTAAAAATAGGATTATTATTCAATGCTGCTAGTTTTTCAATTTGCAAAATCGCTTTATATTTATAGCCTTTCTTATCACTTTTAGTAACAGATTTTAAGTTGCCAGCTTTCAACACATTTACTAGAGAAACAAATGGTTTATTAACCATTGAAATATCTTCCTTTTGAGGTTCTACAACTTTTCGTTTTTTAAGCTCCCTATTTTTGTCTAGTAAATATCTATTTTTGCTATCAGGGGTTTGCTCTATCACAACAGTAGAAGGTTTTGCTAAAGTACCACTAGTTGTTCTTTCAAACTTAATTTCCCCAGCTTCCTTATTACCCCTATACTTGCCGTCATAAGTACCTTTTATATCAATTCCTAATACTCCACCAGAAAACATAAGACTAAAATCATATGTTTCATTACTTGCTTCTTTAGCAAGAGTTCTAGCTTTAATAACTTCTTCTGCAGTTATTAAAAATTTATTTTCACTCATAACTTCCTCCTTTTCAAAGAGAATTTTATTTATGCATTAATTGTATCATAATAAAAAATCTAATTAATTATAAATGTTCAAATTTTTTGATTGAAGCAAGAACATCATCTTCATGGAACGGACCAAGCTTATTTTCCAAATTATGTACCATTGACCACTTTTTTACATACTGCATCACTAAATCTTCAAGCGTTAATATGCCAAAAAAACCAAAACTGTTTCTAAACTCATTAACAGAATCATCTGATTCAACCCAAATGCCTTTTTCTCTTTTATAGGCTCCTTTGGATTTTTTCATATTATGATCATTTGCCACAGATTCTATTATTTTATACAAATCAGTTGCAGTAACTTCAGTTTCTTCTTTAGCTATTCTTTCTTCATCTAAAAGTATATATTCATATATCATGTTCAATCGCTCCTCAACTTTATTTTGCGTTTCAAGGAACACCATCCTTAATTTTGATTTTTTAGTAAATTTTTTAACTTCATTTTTTAATTTATTTATTTCTATACTCTAATCTCTAATAAAAATTTAATTTTGTCATAAACATCAAGTATGCAGGCATAATTATATAACTGCTCATAGTTAATATCCTGTTTTTTTGCAGCTTGAATAGCATAATTTAATGCCTCATTATCTAAAATATCATGAAGAAAAACATCACATAACATTCTTTCTTTATCATAAGTTGGAACTAAGTTTCCATATTCGGTTTCTTTAAAAGTTTTACCTAAGCTATACTGGATATCATTTACTCTATTTACAACAAAAGATTCAATCCTATGTGTGTTATAATTACTAGGAACATTCGCCTCAATGCTTTTTAAAGACCTATTTGACATTTCATTTAGCACTAATGCAGTATTGCCTGTATATACAATTTTTGAGTATCTAAGATAATTAATGTAAAGTTCATCTTCTATAATATTAGGCAGAATATAAATACCTCTAGAAACATTCAATATTTCATCTTCTTTTGTCATTCTTGTCAAATAAATACTTGGAATTTCTAAATCTCTAGTCATTTTGTTAGTGATATAACCATTATTTATCTGCATTTGTTCTATTATTTTTTGCTCATAACTCATAAATCGATTCCCTATCCTGTTGCATCTGTGCCTAAATTATATCATGTTTTTGGCACAAACGCAACAAAGCTTTTTGATTTTCAAATATACTGAAAATCAATAACAAATTCTAATCTAATTCTATCTTTGGCTTTTTAGTAGAACGTTTGTAGATTATAATCTTTCCACCAATTGCAGAAACTGGATTTGCTCCTGTCTTTTCACAAACCTCATTTATCGCTTCTTCGGCTGTTAGTCCACTATTTTTATTAATTGTAATTTTTATAAGCTCTCTTGCTTCAAGGAGTGCATTTAATTCTTTTACAATAATATCTGTAACACCATCTTTGCCAATATGATATGTGCTTTCAATGGTATTTGCCATTGCTCTTAATTTACTTCTTTGCTTACTAGTTAACATAATATCTTCCTCGTGTTTTAAAAGTTTTTCTACTAATCTAATAATATGGTTAATACTATTACTTCATATTTATCATTTTCATATTAGAGCTTTTCTACTAATCTAATATAAAACTCAGTAACATTCAAGACATTTTCAATGCTAATTCTTTCATCATGTCCATGAATTAATCCTAGTGCCCCACTAGTTAATTTCATTGGACTAAAGCGATATACTTTATCAGACAAATCAGAATAGTGCCTTGAATCAGAGCATGCAGTCATTAAATATGGTGCAACTATTGCATCGGAATATACTTCATTTATTGTCTCAACTAAAGCTTCATATCCTTCACATTCAGTTGTCGATATTCTTGAAGGCTCACTTGAGCTTATAACTTCATACTCAATTCTATCATCATTAACTGTCTTTTTAATATATTCTACAGTTTCAGCAACGCTACTATCTATGATAACTCTTTGATTTGATAACATAGATGCTTCTGATGGTAAAACATTCATTCCCTTTGATCCTTGCATTTGCGTAAATGCTATTGTTGTTCTTAACATTGCATTAATTTGACCCCCAGATTTTCTAGCAATTTTATCCAATATACCTTTAAAAAACCACATATTTGCAAATATTAATCTATATAAAAAATTACTATGTCTTGCTAGCGTATTAAAAGTTTTTTGTACTGGTTCAGATAAATGCATTGGCATAGGATTTGCTTCAATCTTTGCGCACGCTTTAGACAATATGCCAATTGGAGTTTGTGGTGGCGGAGTAGATGCATGCCCTCCAGTGCTTTTTACTTTGTACCTTAAATTAAAATAACCTTTTTCAGCAATTCCAACAGCTGCACATGGTTTTGAAACACCTGGGAAAACTCCACTTACAACAGCACCGCCTTCATCTAAAACAAATTTAGGATTAACCCCCCTTTTAATAAATAAATCTACTATCTCTAAAGCACTAGACCCTGAGGTTTCCTCCTCACCTGAAAATGCTAAATAGATATCATCTTTTGGAATAAAACCTTTTTCTAAATGATGTTCTACAGCCTGAAGTGCGCCATTTAAAGTTACCTTTGTATCTAGTGTTCCTCTACCCCAAATTTCACCCTCTCTAATTTCAGCATCGAAAGCATTATGAGTCCATCCTTCCTCATTTACTGACACAACATCAAAATGGCTCATCAATATAGATGGCGAATCTGAAGACTTTCCTTTGATATGGTATAAAAGTCCACGTCTACCAACACGCTCAAACTTTGACTTCTTCATTATATTTGGGAAACGCTCTTCTATTAATTTTTCAATCTTTTTAAATTCAGCTTCATCTTCTTTTGAATAATCTACATCTGAAATTGTTTTACACCTTATCATATCCTGAAAATCTTTTATGGCCTTATCTTTGTCAAAGTCAATTTCTTTTACTTCAACCTCTTTCACTGTAGCTGGCTTAAATCTCAAAGCTCTAATAATTAAAATTAATAATAATGTAATCATTTATACTTCTCCTAACAAAAACTTTTATAGTTTTATTATATTATTCAATTTGATACATAACAAGTAAAAGGCAAATTTTTTAAATCCCTTTTCTTGAATTTAATATAAGAATTTACCTTTGTGTTCCCTTACTAAATTAAAAGAGAGTTTAACTCCTTTTATGCTTAACAGAAGTTTTTGCGGCTAGATTGTTTAGCAGGTCGACAAATAATAACTTAACGCTAAATAATCATAGTCTGACACATCTTTACCTTTGCTACCTATGTAATAATCTAATCTCTCTCTGGTAACTTCATCTGGGTACTCTTCAATGTAATCAGTTATATACCCATAAGGTATGTTATACTCTAAACAAAGCTCAATAGCTTTTATTTGGTCTTCATTAAACCTCGAATAATCTTTTTTAATCAGTCTTTCGGTAGCATCGCTTTCATCGTCGCTTATAATGTCATAATAGTCATTATCCCTGTTAAACCTTTGTTCCTTATCAGGAAACGGTCTTCCTTCAAAATTATATTTTTTCTTTTTGTATCGCCAACTTTTTAGATTTACATGTGTTGCAAAATTTATGTAATCTGTTTCAACAACATCTTTTCCTTTACTCCCTATAAAATAATCAAGGTCTTTTTTTGTGATAAAATTCAGATAATAATTTATGTAGTTTACTATACATCCAGGATGAAGATTATAATTAACACAAAGCTTTATGACTCGTATTTGTTTTTCACTAAATCTTGAATAGTCTTCATCTTCTATACGATTTTGAGCATCAAACTTATCTTCATAGTAAACTTTCCAGTAGTCATTTTTTTTATCTTTCAGTTGCTCTTTATCAGGGAATGGTCTTCCTTCAAAATTATATTTTCTCTTTTTCCTAGACATCCATTCCTTTGCATCTATATCATTTTTTAACTTTTCATAATCCTCAACAGACACATCTTTGCCTTTACTGCCTATAATACGATCAAGAGCATACTTTTTAATAAAACTTGCACCAATATCTATATAATCAATTATGTAGTTAGGTGGAATTTTATAATCAAAACAAAGATTTATTGCATCAATTTGTTCATCATTAAATCTTGAATAATCTTTTTTGATTAATCTTTCTAATGCATCTTTTTTATCAGCAGATCTTAGATTACGTTGGTCTTCATAGCTGTCTTTTACTGCATTGTTTCTTTGTTCCTTATCAGGAAACGGTCTTCCTTCAAAATTATAATCTCTCATCATAGCCCCCTATATCAATTTTTTAAAAACTCTATTGCTTTCAAATATTTTTCTCTTCGTTTTATGTCTTTTTCTGTTATTGTTTTGAGTCTACTTAAATCACTATTATGTTTAAGGTCAGCTATTTTTACTTGCCTTGCTAAATCATTAGCTTTAACTCTTTCTAGATATTTAAAATAATCTTCACCACTAACTTTTGTCATAGCTTCAACTGCTTGTATAACATCTTCCGGCATTCCTTTTTCTAGAAGATCTTTACTAGTCAACTTGGTATCTTCTAAAGTATCATGCAAGTAAGCTACTGCTTTTAAATTTTCTGCTTGAAAATAAGAAGCTACTACCATTGGATGTAAAATATAATCTATACCAGCTTTATCAACTTGACCTTTATGTGCAGCTGTAGCTATTTTTAAGGCCTTTTTACTTAACAATATTTTTAACTTTCCACAAACTCTTTTATCTTGTCTTCAGCAACTCCAAAATCTCTTAAAATCTTAATCGCTTTTGCCTCTGTTATTTTCTCTAATGGATAAGCCCATTCTTCACCCATACCCGTTAATCTATCGAGAGCTGAAGCTACATATATTTGAGGAGCGTCTTCCCCTTCGCTACTTATAATATCGTAAACACACTTTTCTCCTTCACATGTTTTCATCACATGTTGTATGTCTGATAAATAATAGTAGTCATATTTTTTTGCGTTTCCCATTGCATTTCCTCCATATAAATTTTTATTAAACACAGTTTAAACTATGCCTATTTATTTAATACCATTTTAACTCTCTACAAATTCTTTTATCTTGTCTTCAGCAACTCCAAAATCTCTTAAAATCTTAATCGCTTTTGTCTCTGTTATTTTCTCTAATGGATAAGCCCATTCTTCACCCATACCCGTTAATCTATCAAGAGCTGAAGCTACATATATTTGAGGTGCATCTTTACCTTCACTGCTTATAATATCGTAAACACGATTTTTCCCCTTACGTGTTTTCATAACATATTGTATATCTGATAAATAATAGTAGTCATATTTTTTTTCGTTTTCCATTGCATTTCCTCCATATAAATTTTTATTAAACACAGCTTAAGCTATGCCTTTTCATTTATATTTACTTTTTAATCATCATTGAGTCTTTACTCAAGATTATTAATGGTTTCTGGCTATTTTAGAACTAAGTGTTTCATCAGTTTTTATTTTTTTTATAACTGATGTTATATTTCTATATGTCCTAATTAGTCTTCTATTGGTGTTGTCTTAGTCGGCTTTTAAAATTTACATGTAAAAATTCATGTTTTTGGCAAAATAACACGCCATAAATTTTTAAATTACACTATTTTAGAGGCTCATCGCCACCTCACTACAACTTTATTATCATCTTTTTATACTCAAATGTCAATACTTTTTATCAATATATTCTATTTGTTTTGATTTTTTCCAAATATATGCACCCTTTATGAGCGTTTAAGGCAAATAATTTTTAATATATTAATTTATAAGATACAAATATCAAATTTGCTTTATACCTTAAATGATATTAAAATGTAATAGTAATAACATTAAAGTGTAGGTGTAGAAAAATGAAATTTATTTTATGTCCAGATAGTTATAAAAACAATATCTCTAGTGTAGAACTTTGCGATATTATGAAACGTGCTATACTACATGCTAGCCCTAAATCTAAGGTTTTATCTATCCCAATTGCAGATGGTGGAGAGGGAACTTTGGATGCCATAAGTTTAGCTTTTAGTTCACGAAAAGACAATTTATCTGATGTTAAATCATTTGATATTACTAATAAAGCAGAGCTGATAAAAATTAAAAATGAAGGTGAATATAAATATATATTTGCAGATATTGTAGATCCATTCTTAAAGCCTATTAAAGCGGAATATTTATTCAATGGTGAATGTGCTATTATCGAAAGTGCTAAAGCAATTGGCATATCTTTAGTTGCTGAAAACCTAGATGTTAAAAATACATCTACATATGGCCTTGGGCAGCTTATTAAACACGCCTTAGATAATGGTGCAAAAACCATAGTTTTAGCTCTTGGCGGAAGCTCAACAAGCGATTTAGGTGCAGGTATGGCAAGTGCACTTGGATATAAATTTTTAGATAAAGACAATAATGCATTTATCCCTACTGCTAAAAATCTTGATGAGGTTAAAGTTTTTGATAATTCTGGTGCATATGAAAAAATCTTTGAAACTAAATTCATTGCAATGGTAGATTGCAAGAACCCCTTACTTGGAAAAGAAGGTGCGACATATGTTTATTCTAAGCAAAAAGGTGCAAGCGACAAAGATATACCTATATTAGAAAAGAAAATGGAATCACTTGCAACCCTTTTATCTAAAACTTATGGAAATGATTTCATACTAACTGAAGGCGCTGGTGCTGCTGGCGGACTTGGAGCTGCGGTTAATATCTTTTTAGGTGCAAATCTACAAAGTGGAATTGATACATTGCTTGATTTAATTTCCTTTGAAAAAATATTAAAAGATGCTGATTTGGTTATTACTGGTGAAGGACGCTTTGACTATCAAAGTTTGATGGGAAAGGCAATCTCTGGTATTGCAAAAAGAGCTAAACCTTTACATGTAAGTGTCGTTGTAATTGCTGGTCAATCAGAGATAAAAAAATCAGATAACTTAGAGGAATTTGGTATTACTGCTGTATATCCTATAAATGAAAGCAATCTTTCCAAAGAAGAAAAAATTAAAAGATCTAGAGAAGATGTATATTTAACAACAAAAAAGGCGCTTGAAGAATTTATAAAATCATAATTGTTTTATAGCTTACAAAGCTTTAATGTAACTTGCAAAGTGTCCAAATAGCAATAACAACACCTAGTTAAAAAACTTTAAAATAACGATTGCTTTTTAAACATAGACAACAATCATCAATTTATATAAAATATCGTTATATACAAAATACAATTTTATTTTTGTGGAGTAAACATGAAAAAATCTATATCTAAAGTTATTGCAGCAATATTAATTTGTGCAAGCATCGCTGTTTTAATTTCAACGCTTTTAGCACATTTCGTCATAAAAAATGAAAACATTAATTACACTAATTTTGAAGTTAACTATGCTGAAAATGCCACTATCTCAAATTTATTTGGTGCACCGGAAGAAAGCATAACAATTGACTTTGATAAAACGACTGAAATTAACACTATTGCCATAGAAGAAAATGGTGATGTTATTAGAGAGTTTGATATTTCATACAAAAATCTAGATGGTGAATATGAATTTATATACAAACAAGATGTCATTGATGTATATAGGTACTGCTGTTTTGATATGGTAAAAACTACGGGTTTTAAAATTGACATACTAAAAACAAAAGATAACGCTAACTGGGAAATCAAAAATATCTCAATGTTTTTGATGGGCAAAAATATCGATAAAGACTTTAATGTTACAGCATATGTACCTGCTCAATATGCAACTGACCCTGCAAAATTACACAAAGACCATTTTAAATATATTAATCAAGTAAACATTCATGGAGCTTCAAACTTTGATGTTGATGGTAATGTTTTTTATCCAACAGGACTTAGAGATAATTATGGAAATCATGTTGATGGTAGGCTTGCATTTGAACAAACGCTAGAAAATTTAAGAAATGTTGTCTACCCTAACACAAAAATTGTCACTACATTTTTAGGCATTGAAGATAACTCTCCTCGTTCACAAAATGAAATTCATATGGGAGCAATGAGAGAAAATCCTCAAAGAGAACGCTTACTTGATGGTATTGTTGATTTTTGCAAAACATATGGGCTTGATGGAGTCTCATTTGATTTTGAACATCCTGTCGCTCTAACTCAAGGGGACGAATGGACTGTGTTTTTTGATTTTTGCAAAGATTTAAAAGAAAGATTAATTGAAGAAGTAGGTCCTGGCACTTTGTTAACCGCTGCGATTTCTTCTTGGGCTGTTACAATTCCACTTAACTTTGATCATACTTGCCTAGAGGGGGTAATAGATCATATTGAATTAATGGCATATGATAACTTTGATAAAAACGGAAATCATTCAAGTTTTCTAAATGACTGCTATCAAATTGATTCTGATATAACGATTCAAAATAAGCTTGGTTTAGAGCAAATGTATACTAATCCCAAAATTGTCAATTTAGGACTTCCCTTTTATTCAAGACCAACTGATAGAAGAGCATATTGGGGGGTATATAGAAATGTTGCTGAAGAACTTGGCAAATTTACAAACTTTTATGAAAATGAAATGCTAGGTGGAATCAATCGTGGTGATAATTATTATAACTCCTATCAAATGATATATGACAAAACCTGTTATTGGATTGATAGAGGGTATGGCGGCGTTATGGTTTGGAACTACGATTGCGACGTAGAGCCTTCAAATCCTCTTTCACTTTGGGGAGCAATTGGTAAAGCCATTGAATCTAGAAGTTAATTCCTGATATGCCCTTATAATTGAGCCAATACTAAGTGCAACTGAAGCTACATACTAATATCTTGAAAAAATTGAAAGAAGCTTACCCTATATTTTCATACTCTTGCACACTATGCCTAATATTAGATGCCACTGTCTTGCATATTGAAAAATAGAATGCACTCACCTTTTAAAATTATTGGCGACAGCTTGCTAAAAGTTTCACTTAAATTAAAAGTTAACATTTTTACTACTTGAACTTAACACTTAGTACCATTGTTATACTTTACTCATTTTATATGCTAAAATGTAAATACGAAAGCGGTTGTATTGACAATTTGTTGTAGTTATATAATAATTATTACAAAGAAAAAAGAAGAAATAATATGGCAAAAGAGAAGAAAAAGTTTAGTTTATTCAAAAAAAATAAAGATAAAGAGCTAAAACAAGACGAAAATGTTGAAGCTATTGAAACGGAAGAATCTCTAGAAGATGCTTCTAGTGTTGATGTGCAACAAGATGCTGAAAACATAACAACAGATGTCAAAAAAGATTTAAATGAAAGCTCTGACGAAGAATCTTCCACAGATAAAAGTGAAGATTCCCCTATTGCAATTGATCAAGAAAATTTAGAAGATTCCCAAGAAACAACCAAAGAAGAACCTAAAGATTTAGCGGAAGAAGCTAAAGATTTAGATATTGCAAAAAGTGAAGAAACTGAAACTGAGGCTAATACAAAACAACAAGAAGATGGGCCACAAACAGAAAAAGAGCTAGAAGATGTTTCAGATAAATCTACCCAAGAAGTTGATACAGAACAAGAAACACCAATTGACAACACAGGTGAAGAAGCTAATAAAGAACAAAAAACATCAAATGACAAAACCCTAGTTGAAAAACCCCAAACTGAAGAAGATGCAAAAGAAGCTACAACTGAAGAGGTAGAAACAACAAAAGCTAGTGATGAAGAAAAAAATGAAGATGAAGAAGTTACAGCTAAGGAAGAGGCAATAAGCCCTGAATCCCCTGAAGAAACAGAGGTATCAACTGAAAAAAACACGGCTGAAGAAGATGCAAAAGAAGCTACAACTGAAGAGGTAGAAACAACAAAAGCTAATGATGAAGAAAAAAATGAAGATGAAGGTACTGCTAAAACAGAAGAAGCTAGTGATGAGGTAGAAGAGCCCGTTGTAGAACTTGATCCTGAAACAATTGAACAGCAAGAAAAAGAAGAAGCTGAAAGAATTTTAAAAGAACAAGAAGAAGAAAGGTTAGCTCAAGAGCAGGCAGCTGAAGAGGCAAGAAAACGTGATGAGGCATGGGAAAAGGAAAAAGCTAGACTCGCTCTAGAAAGAAAACTTAAAGCAGAAAAAATTCTACAAGATGCCATAGATTGTGCAGATACTCTTACAGAATTGATTGAAAAAGAAGCTCCATCAGAGGAACTTATAGAAGAAATTCAAAAAGCTGAAGGTATCTTAGAAAAACTTCAAATGGAAATAGATTCTCCATGGGTAGAGGAATTTAAAGCGGAAACTGAACATGAAAAGCTAGAAGAAGCAGCGGCTGAAGTTTTAATTGCAAAAGCCAAAGAAATTATTGCTGAAATAGAAAAGATGAGAACTGAAATGCAATCAGTTGTTCCAGATGATTTAGAAGAAGATTATTACCTTTCAGATGAAGAACAAGATGCTGAAGTGGGCTTTAAAATACATAAACCTAAAGAAGATTTAGATGGACAAGAAGTAGCTGAAGAAGACCTCACTGTAGATGAAATAGAAAAAGCATATGATGTTGGTGTTGGAAAAGAACTAGACGATTATGACAGAGAAATTCTAGATCCAGTTTTTGAAAACTACCTAAGAATGAGCCCTAACTCATTAAAATACAGATATTCAAAATTAAAAAATGAAATTATGTCATATAGCCAAATGACCCATTCGTTTGATGGTTTATTTGAAAACTTTAGAATTAACAGAAACGTTATTTTGAGATTTAGTGTTTCAAACGACAAGTTATTTTTATATTGCGCCCTACCTCTTGGTTCATTAGATAAGAAAGTGTATCCACATAAAAAAGCTGTTGGAGCACATGGGAAAATCACCCCTACCGTTATTGAAATTAAAGATGAAAAAGGTGTAGCAAATGCAGTGGAAATTATAGCCGTTGTTATGGCTAAAAATAACATCATGCAGAAAAAACACTTTGTTCCTTTAGCATATGCTGAAAGATATCCTTTAAATCCAAATGCTGTCATTTTAGGATATGAACATATTCCGCCACTTGAAGGTCAATATGATGATGAATTTGAATATGATCCAATTACTGGTGAAATTGTAGATGGTATCATAAAGGCAAAAGTTAGAAGAGTTGAAGATCCTACAAAATTAACAGGAAAAGCTAAACTTGAGGACATGCGTCAAGTTGCAAAAACAATAAAAGCATCAGTCGCTATGACAGAGCCTATTGTTTACTTCTACGATGCAGCTGTGGATGTTTCAAACAATGTTCAGTATATAAATATCCAACAAGTTTTAAATGATAAATTCTTTGGAAAAATTGTGCCACAATCATATTTTGCTGTTGCTGAAGGTAGTGATAGAATTGAAACTTTAAACTTTTTAGCTTTAGAACACGCAGTTCAACTTGCAAACGCTAGTAAGAATCTAAGATTTGTTTTGGCAATAAGTGTAAGACTACTACTTAGAGAACAAGTTTTTGAAAGACTACTTAAAAATGCAAAAACAGAAAATCACAATTTAGTTTTAGCTTTCGACTGTTCACTACTTGAATCAATTGGCGATATCGGCTTAAATGCTATTACAAAGCTTAGAAATGAATGTAGTTCTATGATTATGATCGACAATGCAGAAAATGCTGGAATGAGAGTCTTGACTGAATATAACTATGAATATCTTCGCTTTGATGCTAGATATTATGCAGGTGAAAGTCCAAGACAGCAAGCACATTTACAAATGCTTGCACAATATTGTAAAACACAAAACATAAGGTCAACTTCGATAAATGTTTTAAATATGAAAGAAGCACAATCTCTAATTAGACTTGGAGTTGAAATCATACAAGGATATGCGGTAAGTGAGCCAAAACGTAATCTAAATCAAGCAGTAAGAAATATCAAAAAGATTCCACCAACTCACTAAAAAACTCTAATCAGACTTGGAATGGAAATCCTACAAGATATGCAGTAAGTGAGCTTAAACTAATCTAAATCAAAAAGCAAAAAACATCAAAAAAATCCTGCCAGCTCACTAAACAAATATTGATAGATAGATGACTTTAATCAAAGTTTAACTAAAAAACACATAATAATTATAAATTTACGTGTATAATATATAAGCACAAAAGAAAATCAACTAACTAGAGTTAAAAGCATATGAAATCAATAGAGAGAAAGGACAACTAATTCACCATATGGGAATATAAAATATGGCAAAAGAAGAAAAAGACAATTTAGTTGAAGATATCGATCAAGAGAATCTGTCCTCNGATGTTTCTGAAGAGACTCCTATAAAAGGCTCTAAGAAAGCTCGCAAAANAAAGTCTGACGAAATTAACGNAAAATACGACTACATTATCAAGGATAAAAGAGTTAGACGTAAGACTCAAAACAGAAAAAGAGCGACGATAATCTTAATCATTTTGGCACTACTCATTTTAATTGGTGCCTTCATTTGGGGTATCACAACTTATCTAGAATACAATAATTTTAAGATAATGATTGATAGAGACGGAAAGAACGTTCTCTCTCTAAGCCCACATGCAAACCTAGATAATAAATCCCAAACTATCGACATTGATGGACCTCCTAAAATGGACAATATTTCCCTAAAAGGACTCGAGAGTGCTATTATAAAACTTGAAGACTTAGAGGGTAGCGTTGAAAACCCAGATATGATTACTGGAACTTTCTTTTTAACTAATGTTACAGATAAACCAAGAAGCTATGTTGAATCAATACATATCAGAAATGCTACAAGAGACATTGGAAAAGCAATTAGAGTTTTAGTTATAAGCACACATTTTGATAAAGATGGGAAAAGAATAGAAGGCGGCAGAGTGGTAACATGTTATGCACATTCGGCAACCAAAACTGTACAAAAAACAGACAAAGATGGCAACCCAATGGTAGATAATGACGGTAAGCCAATTATGGAAACCATTGATGTTCCAGAGCTTGTTGTACCACATCCATCAACTGTTGTGCATGGCTATGAAATCCTACATCGCTATGAAATAGAAAACAATTATGGTGGAGATGTAAATAGATATA
>JGI24709J26583_10001119_pt1 | contig 22703 bp, 27 predicted proteins | sample BioPla2DNA1_FD_26583 | JGI IMG/M metagenome (IMG submission 26583) | reverse complement strand
AAAAATAAATTCACTACTTATCCTTCTTTTGCAAAAGCTCCCTAGGTATATGGCAGTAACCATTAGGATTCTTCTCCAAATACTTTTGATGATATTCCTCTGCCTCATAGAAGTTTTCTAAAGGTTTTATTTCTGTAACAATTTTTTTATGGTACTTCTCCTGCTCCCTATCTCTGGACTTAATTATTGTATCTAGATCCTCTTTGTCTATATAGTAAATACCTGTTCTGTATTGGCTTCCTATATCATTACCCTGCCTATTTAAAATGGTAGGATCTATTACTGCCCAAAATCTATCCAATAGCTTCTCTAAGGATAAGTGATTTTCATCATATTCTACATAGCAACTTTCTGCATAACCTGTATTCTTTTGGCACACCATTTCATAGGTTGGATTAGAAACATTGCCGTTAGCATAACCAACCTTTGTATCTATAATTCCCTTAAAGGTGTTTAGGTAGGCCTCCACTCCCCAAAAACAACCTCCTGCCAGTACTATCTTCTTCAAGCTATCACTCCTATTTTGTCACTTACTTACGGTTTTCTACTATCCTAGGATAGTTAGCCCCCTTTTCTAAGGCTTCTGTTCCTAAGAAGTCAATTTCAAAGGTAATTTTTTTGTCAAAGTTATAAATCAAAAGAAACTTTTGACCTATAATTAATCTTAGATCATACAGCTTAACATCTACTGCCCTTATGTCACTATCAATTTCCTCTAGACATGGAATTTCATATTCCCTGTCAAAGGGCTTATTGTTCATAAAAAAGGAATACAAATGTCCATCCTCTAACTTGTAACTATTCTTCACAATATCACATATTTGTGACATTGTTTGTGACCCTTTTACCTCAATAGTTATGTACTTTCTCTTATGGGCAGTATTTTTTATTTTGAAAATATAGGCACGATTTCTGTTTGTTACAACTTCCTCATTATCAGCAGCTGGAATATTTAACTCATCCTTAGAATTTACCTTTCTAGCAGCCTTTCCATTAAAATAAGCTGTTGCTATATCAATTTCAGGCTCTTCCACTATATCAAACCAATCATCCACAACAATACTAGTTTGATATTCGTATATATCCTCAAAGGTTTGCTTAAAGTCTATTTTTGTCTTCAAAGCCTGAAACTTATTTTTTGCTTTTTTGCCATCAAGAATAATATTTTCACCAAGATCCGTTAGGTCTAATCCATTAGGCATCATAAAAAATAATTTTATTAAAGGCACCTTGCTATGTTCCGCCTGGTATAGTTCATAAAAGTGTGTAGCTGCATCATAGGTGTTTATGTATATAGGTTGAAGAAGTTGCAAATAATAACCTAAAGGAGTGGCTATATATGCATCCATAGCGAAGGCCAATTCCATTCTGATGGCAAGGGCCATCATTGATTCCTGAGGAAGATTATCTATTTCTATATCATCAAGATTTTCTAAATCGATCTTCTCCAATTCATCCATATCAACAATAATATTATATTTTTCCATAATATTATTAAGGTATTCATTTAAATCCACAGCATCTTTTATCATATTCCTCAAAGAGCTAACACTAAAGGAGCTCCTATCTAAGGGAAAGAGGTCACACATTTGCTTTGAAGCAATAGAAATCACTGCCTCAACTAATCTTTTTAACTGTTCCCTCTTAGTTAAATTAAAAAACACCTCCATATTACTAGTTACTGCTGTAGCTCTATGTACTCCTATGGAGGGCATTTTTTTCAAGAGGCCCAGTTCATAGGCAGTGTTAGTTAAAAAAGTTACATAGAAAATTTCTTTAAAGGTTAACGAATCTATAATTGCTTCTCTTTCCTCATCAAGCAATAAACCACTTGCATCCACTCCAATGTCTGGTCTGCAATTATCCAAAAAATACTCTAAATCCTTTAGAACAGGATGGTCTTCCACTGTAAAAATTACAAAGTCCTGCTGAAAATCCTTGAGTTTTTTTCTTGTATATACCGGCCTTGCTATTGGAACAACCACAAGGTCTTCATTAAACTTTTCTTTAATCTGCATATTTATAAAATTTGCTGGACTTAGGGAAGTATCGGAAATCAGAGCAGAATAATACCAAATTCTATAGCAATATGGCATAGCCTTTAAAACAGGCTTTCTTTCTTCAACTTCTAAGAATTCATAGTTATCTAAGAACTCTTTCTTATAAAAATCCAATACTTTATTTATACTTTCTGTTTCTTGACAATAGTTCTCTATACGATTATCCATTTAATGCATCCTTTCCCTTTAACTAAAAAGATTTTACCTCAACTAACAAGGTTATGCAATATTAGACAAGCATATTTTATCCTTTAGTAGTGTCCCTCTATTTTCTTCCTTCTCATCCTTCTAGTAAGACTAAGCATAAATAGTGAAGCTAAAGCCATAATTATTGTTATTGTAGCCCAAACTTCATGGATTGAAATATAATCTAATAAAATTCCCATTATAAATGGCCCTATAGCAAAACCAGCACCATAGATAATTTGGAATATACCGCTTACCCGCCCTCTATAAGGGGGAGGGGTCATACCAGATATAAAGGCATTATTGTTTACTGTAATCATGGTTTCTCCGAAAGTCATTACAAGTATGGCTAGGTAAAACATAGAAAGAGGTCCAACGAAAATTAGTAGAGCAAAGGTTAAAGTATAAAGTATCCCTCCCATGGCAATTGCCTTAGTGGGTCTGCTTTTTATAGTTAACCTAGTCATAATAGGTGTTAGTATTAAAATCAAGACTCCATTTAATCCTTCCATAGTACCGTAATACTTTGGCCCATTTTCAGGGAATAGCTGCACTACATGAATTGGCAAGGTAAATGCCAATTGGGAAAAAGCAAAGTTATAAAAGAATAGTATCCCTGAGAAAATAAAAATATACTTATTATTTAACAAAAACTGAAATACATTTAAATTTTTCTCCTGGCTCTTTTCTTCCCTAACTTCATTTTTAGCTTTGGACTGATTATATTCCATGTTTGGAATATATATAGCTACTAAAATTACAGATATGACAGTACTGATAGCATCAATAATAAAGACCAAATAAAGATAATTCCTAAATAAAAAACCTCCCAATACAGGAGCAATGGAAAAACCTAAATTATGCCCCATAAAAGTTAAGGAAAAGGCTCTCTTCCTATTATGTTCATTTGTTAAATCTGCCAATAAGGCGTCGTAGGCAGGTAATGAAGCAGCTAAAAAAGATGACCCCAGCATCAATAAATAGACTACTAACATGGAAGGTTTTATAAAACCACAGGCCATAAAGACCAATGCTGCTAGACTATGAAATATTATTATAACTTTTTTTCGTCCAAGGCTATCAGCTAGTCTTCCTCCAAATAATAGTCCCGGCACAAAACATACATTTAGCATCAGCATATAGAAGCCTGCCTGTGAACCATTTAAGCCAACTTTCTCCGTTAAAATTAAAGTCAATAAGGGCATTATAAAATTTCCTAAACCATTAATAGTTTTTGCTACTACCAAAACATAAACTTCCCTTGGTAAATGAAGATATTCCTTAAAAATTTTCATAGTCTTGCCTATCTCCTTATAGTTTTACTAATTTTATTTTGTTCATTTTTCATAAAAGGACACATGGAAAATTCTGTATTAAACCTAATATTGTTCTATTATACCATAAAAACAGATTAATATTACAATTTTCGGCTTTTTAGAACATATATTAATGGCTGTATTCATCTCTCAAAAGAAGCATCTTTTTGAATAATAGGTCAAGTTTAAATCCATAATCATGTATCAGAAAAGCCTTTATCTTTATAGGATAAAGGCTTCTTGTTTGCAAAATTCAAATCTATCTAATAATTTCCTCTCCCGCAACCTGCACAAGATAGGAAGAACAGTGCAATTATAAATAATATTTCATTACTTACTTGTTTATCTTTGGAGCCGTATCTACATCTACTCATGTTTAAACCTCCTTATTATTCCTCTAAATTGGTTTATTACTTTTTAATTATTTATTCTTATCACTAGTCATAGCAGCATTCAGAACTACCTTTGTTGCTCTTTGAGAATTGAAGAACTATAAGAATTAATATGATCAATGTTGGGAAATCACATATACAATTGGAGCCCTTACCTAGACCTCCGCCAAAGCCCATACCATAACCCATACCATAGTTGCAGCCACATTTTGAATATCCTGACATCTTTAACCCTCCTTATTTCTTTAAAGCTAGTTTCTTATTTCATTTCCTAATAGTTTATTTTGCCGAAATACCTAAGCTTTCGACAGTTGAGGTTTATACTACATAATATTCAGGTTCAAGAATATTGTTACCCTTGCAATATGGAACTTTCTTATAGCTAGAGCTAACTTATACCAATATACCAGCCCATCCCTTCATTTCCATTAAAATATTTTATCATTTTTTCTTTTTATTGAACTTTTAACAGCAAATTTCGTATATAATTATGTAGAAGAATGACGAAAAATACGCAAAAGAGGGGATAGACAAATTGAAGAAAAAAACAGGAAAAGTAAGACTACTTATTGCAGGAATTATATTTTTTAGTTTAGGCTCCTTTACAGCCTTTAGTATTATAGGTTATAAAAATAATCCTAATAAATCTATAGAGAGTTCTGATAATAAAAAGCAAGAATCGGAAAATTCAAAGAAAAACTCAAAAGACAAAGAAGCAAACAATAATGATAAAAACAAGGACGAGCAGTCCCAATCTGAAACAAAGGACCCTATTACAGCAGGTAAAGACCAGCCTTTTACTCAGGATACTGCTAAAGCAAGGGAAGTAATGGAAATGTTAAAAACTAGGGTAGATTCTGACAAAGAAAAGAAGATTGCCTACCTTACCTTTGATGACGGCCCTTCTACTACTGTAACTCCATTAGTTTTAGATATTTTAAAAGAAAATAATATCAAGGCTACATTTTTTGTATTAGGGACCTCCATTGAAAAATCTGAAAAATCTAAAGAACTATTAAAAAGGATAGCTAATGAGGGACATACTATTGGCAATCATACTTATTCCCATGATTATAAGTTATTATACCCAAATAGAACTGTTAATCCTAAAAGCTTCCTAGAGGATCTTGAAAAAAATAATAAAGCTATCTCTCAAGTCTTAGGAGAAGGCAGTGAATCAAAAATAATTAGATTTCCCGGAGGTCATGCTTCCTGGAAAGGTACAGCTGAAGTAGACAAGCTTCTAGAAGAGAAAGGCTTCGTGTATATAGAATGGAACAGCTTAATCGGCGATGCAGAAGGAAAAAAGAGAAACAAAGATGAGTTAATAGAAAGATTTAAGGAAACAAGGAAATATGTAGCCTCTGACANCGATCTAGTAATTCTAATGCACGACACTTACGGTAAAGAAAAAACAGCAAAGGCTCTTCCAGAAATAATAAATATTCTTAAAAGCGAAGGATATGAATTCTCTACTTTGCATTAATAATTAAACTAATATTTTTAATGTACGAGCTATCTTGTAATTTATAAAATTTGAATTTTGTCCTTATATGGATCTTTAATTTCAAAACTTAATTATAATATAAATTAATCCAGTAGGAGGGAAAATTAATTTTTCCCACCTCTCACAGTATATGCCTCCTAAATCCTATTCCTCATTAGCCTTCAAATATTCTATAAACTGTCTTGCTACTCTAGGAGACCTACCATTGTGCCTTAGGGCAAATCTTTCTGCTTCCAGCTCCAATTTTTCTGCAGACAATTTCACCTGGTACTTGTCTGCTAGACCATGAACAATCTCTAAAAATTGCTTTTTATCAGGTTTGGAGAAGGTTACAGAAAGCCCAAACCGATCAGACAAGGATAGGAGCTCTTGAATTGTATCGTTAATATGAATATCATCTCCTCTTCTATCGGAGAAGGATTCCTTTACTAGATGTCTTCTGTTGCTAGTTGCATAAATTACTACATTGGAGGCCTTTGTAGAAACAGAACCTTCTAATATGCCCTTCAATGCTCCAAAGTCATCATCATCCTTGGTAAAGGACAAGTCATCTATAAACAAGATAAACTTCAATGGATTTCTGCTAATAGTATCCATTATAATGGGCATATCTCTTAGCTGTCTCTTTGTGATTTCTATAAGGCGAAGGCCTCTGTCCCTGAATTCATTGGCTACAGCTTTCACTGTTGAGGACTTACCTGTTCCTGCATCTCCTCTAAGAAGTACGTTAGCAGCAGGTTTCCCTTTCAGTAGAGCTAAAGTGTTGTCCACTACAATTTTCCGTTCACTTTCATAGCCTTCTAGTTGACAAAGCCTTATATTATCTGGGTATTTTACAGGAGTTATGCTAAGATCCTTAATCATAAACACATGATATTTAGCAAAGATTCCATAGCCATATAAAGAGATATCCTTAATTCTGTCTATATATATAGCAGTAAAATCTAATGAAGAAGTATTCCAGCTAGCTAAAAATCCATGATAATTTATAGCCCTTCGTAAGTCCTTAGCTGTCAATCGAGATACTTGCTCTAATACTTTTAGCTCATAACGTAAGCTTTCTTCAATAGCTCCATCAACCTTTAAACCTTCAGCAGATCTTAAAACATAAACGTTTTCATCTTCTAACACCTTACTTAATATGTAGTCAGTGAGGTTTTCCCTTTCCTCTAGAAGAGCTGACGCAAAGGCTGAATATCGGCTCACCTGTTCTATTGTATTTTCAGTATCACAGCTTAGTAGCTCTTGTAGATGAATTATTACCTTATCCTTTAGAAGATTTCTAAATATAACCAAAGAATGAAGCTTAATATTCAAATCTTGTAAATTAATCATAGTTAAACTACACACCTTTCATTAAAGGTTTACCAAATAACTATATTGTAACTCAACTTATGGAAAATTAAAAGACTTCATATGGCGGCTTTTAATTATAGGAAAAAACCCAAGGGCATAACCCTTGGGCTTTTATCCTGTTAAGAAGAAGGGGGATTCCTTACTACAATTACATTTTATCCTTTCATTATGACAATTTAATGTCAACATTAAGTACTAGCTGTTAAATATTTTTTAATAAACTGTTAAGATTTGTCCTTATGACTGATTTTCCAGCTTATGTCTAGAATTCCCATTGACTTTTTCCATGGCCATTACAATTTCCTTTATTATATCAGCTCTAAACTGAATCACCAGTTCATTAAGCTTAGTATACACTTCTCCCTTGTCAGTAGCTACATAATGAGGTTTTAAATGGTTTAAAGTAATAGCCTTTATATCCTCTAGACATTCACTACAGCTACATACATCTTTATAACCTTTAATAACTGAAGGTAGAATCAAATCTACTATATCCTCCATATAATTTTTAACCATTCTTTCCTACTCCTTTTTTCCTTTTTTATTAAATTTAATATAAATTATTCCTCATACCTATATGATAACGTTTTTTGTAAATTTGTGTCAAGGGTTTTTGTAAACGTTTTTGACTTTATATAGACTTCTACCTCAAATTTTAACTTATACAGTCACTTTTCCTAACCTTTCCCATAAATAACAAAAGACCGTAGGAAACTTTTACAAGTCTCCCACAGCCTATTACTATGCAAATAGGACTCTATCACTAAAGCCACTATTGGAATTTAAACTTTCAAAATGGGAAAGAAGCTTATTTACTGTTAAATTCTTTTTCTGCTCTCCCTGAACATCTAAAATAACCTTTCCTTGGTCCATCATTAATAATCTATTCCCCATTTTTATAGCATGATTCACATTATGAGTTACCATAAGTGTGGTCATATCATATTGGGTGCTACTCCTGCAGATGGGTCTTGGAATACACGTCCAATATTTCTTGACCGCTTATATTCAGGCATAGCACTTATATCTAACCCCTCTAACTGAATAGTGCCATAATCTGATTGTATTAAACCTGAAATCACATTTAATAAAGTAGATTTACCGGCTCCGTTGCTACCTATTATTGTTATAAACTGTCCCTTATTAACACTTAGGCTTAAATCATTGAATACTACCTTTTCATTTATACTACCAGCATTGAAAGTCTTATGCAGATTTCGTATTTGAAGCACTATTACCACCACCTACTAAGGATTTTGTTTTAAATTTAAATGATACTCCATTTAAAGATAAGGCCACAGCAACTATTACTGCTGTTACTAATTTCAAGTCTGATTGAGGCATACCTAATCTCATAGCTAAAGCTATTGCCCCTTGATATAACATAGCCCCAAAAACTACAGCTGTTGTAGCTTTAATGAAAGAAAGTTTTCCCCATATCATTGTTAAAATTTTTAAAATAGTTTCACCAATTATTACTGCAGCAAGTCCCGTAACTGCCATTCCTGTGCCCATACCTGCATCTGAATAACTTTGACTTTGTGCAAAAATAGAACCAGCCAAAGCTACTAACCCATTAGCAATAATAAGACCCATAATTTTAGTGCGATTTTTATTAACTTTACTAACACTACAAAACAAAGAACAATTAATATTCTTATCCATGGTTCATCACTCTTTGGAAGTATTAGTTTATCTGCTAAATTTAATGATATATTAGGCATGCCCATGACCCTTATATTAACAGAATACAATCCCATCATTACCAGAATACCCGATAATAGACTATTTATCTTTAATCCTACGTGGAGAAAACCTGTTACAAGCCCTGCTAATCCTCCTGCAATTAGAGCTAGTAAACATGCTACAAAAGGGTTTCCGCCCTTATTTACTATCCACGCAGCTGTAACGGCAGCACCTAGGGGAAAAGTTCCATCTACTGAAAGATCTGCGAAATTAAGAATCCTGAAAGTTATATAGACACCTACTGCTAATATACCGTATATGAGCCCCTGCTCCATTACATTTTGTAGAATTTCCATTTATTTTACCCCTCCAGTTACCGTATCAGCTTTTTCTAAAATGTCACTTGGCACTGTTATATTTAGTTTCTTTACAGCATCTGTATTTATTATTAATTCCATCTCTTCAAGTAAAGTTATAGGAAGATCCTTAGGCTCTTTACCATTTATAATTTCTACTGCCTTAAGGCCAGTTTCATATCCAAGCTGGTAGTAGTCTATACCTGAAGTTGCAACATCTACTTGCACCTGTGAATTTTTTTCAGCGGTATTGTATTTAACACCTACCTTTTTTGCATCTGGAATCAACTGTTTTAGCAAATCAAATTGCTTGTCTATAGGCACGTTATCAGAAGTTCCCGTTACATTGTTTCCTGAACTATCCATAGACTTTGCTAGTCCAGCTCCTACTGGATCAGTTACTGCTGTTATAAGAATAGGAATCTTATTAGTCTTATTGTAAGTAGCCTGTGCAGATGGAGTTGAAATTGCAAGAATCATATCTACCTTATTAGAAACAAAATTTGCAGCAATAGTATTAGCTGTTCCTTGCTGGTTTTGAGCGTTCTGTACATCTAATTTTAGATTTTCCCCCTCTTCATACCCCTTGTCCTTCAAAGCTGCTAGGAACCCTTATCTAGCAGAATCTAGCGCAGGATGTTCCACCAGTTGACTTATACCAATCTTAATCTCCTTTTTATCCTTTAGTGCTACATTTTCTGATCCACCACCGCTGCAAGCAGCTAGTAGTGAAAGCCCCATTAGCAAAGCCATAAGCCTCGCCACTTTTTTTACCAACATTTTACCTTCCCCCTATTTATTTAGTTTTTTAACATGGTGTTTATAATGTTGGTATTCGTAAGAATGCAAAAAACTCCCCAATAGGAGAGTTTTTTTATAAAAGTATATACTAATCCGCTATAAATTCTTTTTCTCCTACCATACTACATTCCTACACTCTTGCCTACCACACTACTACAAACTTTACCATGCTACATAACTACTAGAAAAAACCATTAATTATGGTTTGTTTAAATTCCATAATTTTTCTTTACCCTTGTCAACATTATTTTAATCTTTAGGTATGGACCTATGACCTAAGCCTATAACTACTTCATTAAGATGTAATAATCCAATACTCATAAATATACAGAGGCTTAGATGCTCTCCATATCGAGCTATCCCAATTTTGCCTCCCACATTGAGGCCATTAGCCTTAGACGCTAATTGGGCTATGGCTTCTCTGGCAGCACCGGCTACCGCTCCGTCGTAAACATGACCTTCCTTTATAAGGCCGCAACGCTTAGAGGCCANCAAAGCTCTTTCTATTATTTTAGGAATAGAATTATTAATATTTCCTCCTACATCTACTGCTACTGTTAAAATCCCTTTCCCCTTATATTCTTCTTCTAATAGTTTTTCTTCTTCTCTAGTGGATATGGCAAGTCTTACAGAAGCCTTCGCTACATCTGCACTATCTATAGCCATTCTATTCGCCTTCCCTTCTATAGTTTAAAAAATCACTTCTTTTCCTTTTCAATCTTTTCTGCTATGTCGTTAAGATAAATCCATCGCTCCATTTTTTCTTCAAGCTTATTTTCAACTTCCTCTTTTTCTTCTAATAGATCTTGGAGTAAAGTATAGTCTGCTGTAGTACTATTTATTTTTTCCTCTATTTCATTTAGTTTTTCTTCTAGTTCCCCTATTATACCATCTATCTGTTCATACTCTCTCTGTTCCATATAAGAAAATCTCAAAGGTTTTTTCTTTTCTTCTATTTTATCCACAGCAGCTTTATTTTTATCCACAGTTGCCTTAGACTTTTCCCCATCTAGCTGGATAACTTTTTCTTCTTGTGACTTTAATCTATAGTCTGAATAGTTTCCAGAATACTGAACTATCTCTCCCCCTTCTTTAAAGGCAAAGATCTTTTCAGCTATTCTATCAAGAAAATACCTATCATGAGATACAGCTATAACTGCTCCCTGAAAATTATCTATGTAGTCTTCTAATATAGTTAGAGTTTCTATATCCAAATCATTGGTAGGCTCATCTAATAAAAGCACATTAGGGGCCTCCATAAGGACTTTTAATAGATACAATCTTCTTTTTTCTCCTCCAGACAACTTTTCTATAGGGGTCCATTGAGATTCTGGCGGAAATAAAAACCTTTCCAACATTTGAGAAGCTGTTATTTTCTCCCCTTCTGCAGTAGTTAAATATTCAGCTGTTTCTCTTATGTACTCTATTACCCTCATGTCTTCTTTTAAAAAATTAGTTTCTTGGGAATATAGGCCTATTTTAACCGTCTCTCCAAGGTCCACATAACCGCCGTCTCCTTCTAACTTCCCAGCAATTATATTTATTAGGGTAGACTTTCCCATACCGTTAGGACCTACAATTCCTATTCGATCATCTCTTAGCACGGTATAATCAAAATTCTTTATTAAAGTCCTATTGCCNTAAGCCTTGCTAATATTATTTATTTCAATTACCTTTTTCCCCAGCCTACTGCTCCCTACTGAAATATCAATCTTATCCTCAACAATATCTACTTCCTGTGAAGACAGCTTTTCAAAGCGATCTATTCTAGCCTTTTGCTTAGTGGTTCTGGCCTTGGCTCCCCGCCTAATCCAAGCTAGTTCCTTTCTCAAAAGGTTCTGCCTTTTAGCTTCACTGGCCTCTTCTCTTTCCATTCTTTCAGACTTTTTTTCTAAAAACTCTGTATAGTTACCCTTGTAACTGTATAAATTGCCCCGATCCAGCTCTATTATTACATTAACCACCCTATCCAAGAAATATCTGTCATGGGTAACCATTAAGAGAGCACCTTTTCTTTTATTAAGGTACTGCTCCAACCAATCTATTGTATCATTGTCCAGATGGTTTGTTGGCTCATCTAGAATTAATAAATTAGAAGGCTGTATTAAAGCTGCTGCTAAAGCTATTCTCTTTCTCTGCCCTCCTGATAAAGTTCCAACCTTTNCAGTAAAGTCTAAAATACCTAGCTTGCTTAGTATGGATTTAGCTTCACTTTCCAAGGTCCATCCATTTAAAAGATCAATCTGCTGAGTAAGTTTCATAATCCTTTCAGGGGAACTATTGTTATTTAAAGCCTCTTCATACTCTCTCAACAACTTCATAACTGGTGNATTTCCCTTAAAAACCTGCTGGATAACGGTACTATCCTCCTCAAAAGCTGGATTTTGAGAAAGGTATTCTATTTGCAGGCCATTTGAACGGATAATTCTGCCATCATCTAGTTCTTCTACACCTGCTATCACCTTTAGCAAAGTACTTTTACCAGTTCCATTTATACCTATAACACCAATTTTATCTCCATCATTTATTCCCAGACTTATATTGTTAAAAAGTTTTTTCTCACTGTAGCTTTTTGTAATACCTTCTGCACTTAATAAATTCATCTTCTTCCTCTCACTTGCTTTTTTACTTATTTTATATCACATAGCCATAGAAAGAGCAAATAAGAAGATGATGATCCTAAAAAAATAACACGATGTAGCCTATACACCGTGCTATAAAAACTATACATATTTCTTTACTTGATCCTCAAAATCTTCAATTGATACTTCATTTGAAAACTTTCTCTTTAATGTATGTAAGTCTATGCCTATTATTTTACCATCCTCTATTTTTAAGCAACCTTGTTGGGGATTCAAGCAGGAATAAGGCATTAATGCACTATCCTTTTCGCTAGAATCTAAGAAGAGATAGTATTGCTGGCCAATCTTAAAATAGTCCTCAACATCAAAATTGTTAGCTATAACTCTACAACCATCTCCCAGTTGTTTAACGTATACCATATCCCCTTCCTTTAAAGTGCCTTTTAAGGATTTTACAACCTTAACCTTAGATACAGTATACAGATGTGATATAGGTTCCCCATTTCCGTAAGAGCCAACCTGTATTTCCTTCACATACTTATCAACAATCTCTGCCTTTATTGCTATTTTGCTCTCTTTAATTACTTCTTCCAAGGATTCATAGGATGGATAATTGATGCTAATTACCTTAGTTATACTTCCAGCATCAGAGCTGTCTATTATCTTTTTCTTGTTAGATAACTTCTTATATATAAGTAGCGATACTCCTACCGCACCTGCAGTTGCCAGTCCAGCCGCTATTCCAATAGCTACATTATTTTTCTTCAAAAAACCACGCCCCTTTTCACCATATATATACATTATATCCCTCTTTTTATTCACTTTCAATTATCAACGCAATAAATTTATGTTTATCATCATTTTTTTCATAAGCTGGCACTAATATTTTTTTGCCTGATGGACTCCAAAAAATATATGGGAAACTTTGTGGTAAATTTTCTGCTAGCTTGGCAGACTTGCCTGAAGAAATATGAGCTATAAATAAAGTATCTCCTTTCTGAGAACTAGATGAAACTAAATAGGCTAACTTATTTCCGCAGGGAGACCAGCTAAATCCTCCTACACCGCCTCCGTCATATATATGTAACTTTTTTTCTCCTTTTTCATCTCTGATATCTATACTTTTTCTAGCTAAAGCTACATGGGCAAAGGTCAATCCCTTAGGTGAAGGAATAAACTCAGCAATATCATCAAGCAATAACTTTCTTTCTTTTGTAGCTGTATCATATCTGTATAATTTATATTGATCACTAACATAATACACCTTATCCACCACCCTTATAGGGTCTCTCATAAAAACTTGAGCCTTAGGAACAATTTCTATCCTATGTCCAGTAAGTGACGCGGTAAAAACTCCCCCCTTAGTATAAGAGAAAAAAATCACTGAATTTTCATCTGCCCACCGTCCTATGCCTATAGGTATCTCCTGCTCCTCAGTAACCTGTACTCTTTTATTATTAGCCAGATTATAGATATAGCCTGTTCCTGTTAATTCACTAGCTTCTACATAAAAAATATACTTCCTATTTGGAGATACCACTGCATATTCTATATCCTGATCTGATTCTATCAAAAGGTTTTCCTCTCCAGTTTTTAAGTTATATTTATAGATGTTTGTTGGATAGCCCTTAAGGCCCTCATCCTTTTCCACAATTCCCTTGCTCTTGTTTTCCTTCTTAACAATTATATTTTCTTCATCTAACCAACCTAAGGGATATATTCCATCAATTCTTTTTACCTTGCTAAGTTCTACCCTTGTAGCTCTCACAGCCGAATCTTTCTTTCCAAGTTCTTTCAGCTTATTATTGCCCCAAGCTAATATAAATCCCCCTAATAGTATTAATAAAAAAACTATTGTAACCCTTGCCCTTTTTTCTTTATAACTAATCTTCAACCCTAACACCTCCACTTATAAAGCTTACGGTGTTAGTATTACTAAAAATCTATCTTCTTATTACTTTGTAATAGCAAATTGCAAGAAGAAAATCTCCCTACCACTTTTAAAAATAAAGTTCTCGTTTTTCTGAAAGTTGAAACTAACTTTTAATACTTCCTCATCTTCCTTAGAAAGGGTAAATGCTTCTATAACTTTCCCATAAAAAAAATCTTCTAGTAGGGAATTTATATTTTCTACTATGTATTTCACCTTGTAATTGCAGATCTCATCTTGAATTTTTTTATTATGAAAAATAGGATAGATCCAGTAATCTAATCTATCCGTTAAAAGCTTCTTCCAATCATCCAGGGCTATTAAATGGAAGTTAATAGCCTTCTGACAATGTTCTATAAAATATCTCTCCAAAGCCAATAGCCCATCGCTGCCTTTGCCAATCTTTCTAAAATTTATTGTAGTACAACAAGGTATAGTAAGCATAGAAAGTATATCTGAACAACACTGTAAGTATCCCTCTATCATCGTATATTTAATGTAATCCACCCTTATCACCAATCCCATATATTTCCANAGGAAATATTATAGCATACATTCTCACATATACAATTAAAGGATTCTCTTTTAACAAAAAATTAAAGGTTAAGCTGTCTAGAAAAGACCAGTANATCCCTACTTTCCTTCCAACCTTCATTGCTCCAGAAATCTTGCTCCTGGTAATTATCATCAATTACAAATAACCTACATTCTTCAATTCCATCTGCTCTGAGTTTTCTTATAACTTCGCTAATCAAATCAGTAGCAATACTTTTTGACTCATAATCCTTTCTTACAGCTATATGGTATATATAGGCCCTTTGCCCATCACTTCCACACAATATGGTTCCTATAATTTGGTTCTTTGCCTGACAGACTAAGTTATAAGATGAATTCTTTCTTAAAAACCTTTCTAATTTTGCCTTAGAATCTAAAAGTATATCAGCTATGTCTGCTACTTCTTCCCACAATTTTAGCATTTCATCAAAATCATAGATGTTCATTTGTCTGATAATCACAGTTACTCACCCCAACTTATTATTTTCTTATGATTCTTTTCCTTATTCTTTATAATTACTTATATGTAAATATATGACATATCCTTTCTTTAAAAAGGGCAGAAATAAAATTCACTCTTATATTTCTGCCTTATCTTCTTAATATTTAATATAAAATTTATGAATCCATATATCAATATATCACCGGTTCTTCCACCTGACGGCTATAGCCCTCAAATACCGGATGTAAATTAGGTATATTCATTAGGTCTTTGGTTGTAATTAAGTGGAAGGGCTTGTCAAACTTTACTACACCACTTCTTTCTAACACTTCTGATACAAATTGTGAACAAAAGTAATGTCTTTTTCTTGGCTTGTCCATATGTAGAGCTATGAAAAATAACCCAAGAAAATTGTATCTATATTGATCTCTTTTTATCTTAAAGTCTTCTATTATTTTTTGTATTTTTTCATATTGTTCGTCTGTAACTCGCAATCTGTATACAGCACATCTACAATTAGGAAACATTTTATACACACCATCATAGATGCTTTCTCGGGCAAAGCCACCACTAAAAGGATTCACTGGATTTATTCTGCCAAAGCTATACATATCACTGAGACTATTCTCTAAACTTAAAGAAACGTGATTATACTGTTCCTTTGTATATAACTTAATTAGAGTAGATAGCCAAGTACCAGTTTGTGAAATTACTATATAAATAGACTTCATGCTCATCTCCCCCAATAGCAAAATATATATTATTATATAACAAAACTCTGTTAAAATCAAAGTTTTAGTTTTTAGGGGAAAAAATAGGTCACTTGGCCTACTAGATCCGTCTTAATATACCTAAAGGAAATNAATATCTTCTGCTTTTAAAACACTTATATTCTCCTTCATTAAGGTCTCGTTCCACTCTTTTATTATTTGCTGTGCATTATTATTATTATTGCTATGACCATTTGCCACCAGCACCACTTCATAGCCCAACTCTTTTCCCTGAAGACAGGTAGCCTTGATAGCCCCTTGAGTAACTAGTCCCATAACAACTATTCTTTCAATATTTTTTCTTTGCAAAACTTCATGGAGATTGGTCTTGTGAAAAGCACTCATCCATTCTTTTCTCACCATAAGATCCCCAGGTTTAAAGCTAATTCTAGGATGCATATTAATGGCTTTTTCTCCTATTGCATCTAAAATTTCATTGTAACGCTGTACATGAACAACTTGAATGCCAGCTTCACGAGCCTCCTGTAAAAGCTTTTCTGCCGTATTTAATAATTCTTCCGCCTTATAAACTGAAGTTGCCGTTCTAAATAAACCCTTTTGTATATCTACTGCTAAAAGTGCAGTATTACTTGAAGTATATCCCATAATATCCCCTCCGTTTTTACATCTTCTTATATTATATTCCATTTAACGGAAANTTTAAATAGTTTTCTCAAATTTTAATGTAAATAATATATTAAAATGTCAGAAGGCTTCTTTCATTTGGCACTTTGTCCATCTTTTATTTACTGTTAAGAACTAAGCCATTATTTTAACAATAATCACAGTATANACAATTAGAATTACTGCAAAGGATGAATAGGCTCCTACTTTGTTATCTTTCACCGCTACTTCACTACTTGAATGATCAATCTCTCCAACTTGAACTTCTAATTTTCCTCTCTTTTTATTTCTTTTATACATCACTGTCAAAATAACTACGATTGCTATTGCAAATGGTATTGCAATAATAAAACTAGAGAATAAAGCCGTCATTTCATTACCTGTTTGGGCTGAAGCTTCCAATGCAGCCTCTACTTCCTCTTTAGGTAGCATCTTCAGCAATTGCTGAGCACCTAAACTTATTGAGTTAAAGGTAAAATGACACAAGACAGAGGACCAAATAGAATTAGTGACCCTTACCATAAAAGCAAAGATTACACCCAATACAAAAGTATAAAGGGATTGTTGTAGATCCAAATGAAGCATGCTAAAAACCACTCCATTAGCCAAGCAAGCTACTAACATATTAGTTTTCTTGTATCCATGTAGAAATATCCCTCTAGTTACTGCCTCCTCACAAATGGAAGGAGTTATAGCCATCATAAATAGCAGCATGGGGAAAGGCGTAGATTGTAGAACTTCAAGAGCCTGTTCTACTGGATTTTCAAAAAACAAACCTGTCAGTTGAGAAAAAAATCCTGCCACAGGATGAGCTAAAAAGGCTATTACAATTGATAGCATTATGTCTACAAAAGAAATCTTATTTATACTAAAGACCTTCTTAGGTGACTCTCTAGTTATGATTAAATAAATTATAACTGGTATCAAAAAAATTATGTATTGTGCAAAAACTTTATAGTTATCGTATCCTATCAATCCAATAATGTCCCATGCAGCAAAAGCTATATTAAAAAAAGTAAACAAAAGTACAAATGCCATAAATAAATTTGATTTAATAATCCCCTTCATTTTCTTCCCCCTGTAAATTTATTTCAACAATCTCCGACTGACTTCCAACTCTTATAGGCGGTCCCCAAGTGCCGTAACCACTGGAAACTATAACATTTAAAGACCCCTTCTTCATATATCCATAATCTAGTTCAAAGATTCTTGATGTTATTAGGTTTATAGGTGCCAATTGTCCTCTATGAGTATGTCCAGACACCATGAGATCTACACCAGCAGCTTGAACCTTATCAAATTCTAGTGGTTGATGGTCCATGATTATTATTGGCTTCTTCTTGTCAACTTTACTTAGGATATCCTTCACAGATTTTCTATTTATTCTTTTGCTAGTAGCAGTAGAAACATCAACTCTACCAGCTATGTAAATACTATCATTTACTAAGACAACTTCATCTTCTAGCACCTTCAAGCCAGCTGCCTCATAGGCTTCTACAATTCTTTCAGTATTTCCACCAAAACCCTCATGGTTCCCAAGAACAGCATAGACACCATGAACACTTTTAATATCCTTAAAAATATCTTTAATATTATAGTCTAAAAAAGGCTCCAGTTCACTGTCAATAATATCCCCTACCATCAATACTAGATCAGGATTGAGTTCATTGATTTTATCCACCATTTTTCTTACTCTTTCACCATCTATCACATTCCCAATATGTATATCGCTTACCATTACAATTTTCATGTCTTTATCTTCTAAAGTTTTTTCCACTGTCACATTATAGGTAGAAACTTTAATGTTATAGGCTGACCAAAGTCCTGATATCAAAAGCCCAATAACCATTATTGCAACAATTAATGAAAGAGAAACTTGAAGCTTACTATTATTTATTATCTTTTCAACCTTCTTCTTAGCAAACTTCTTTAAGAGAAGTTTAATAAGATCTATAAAGATTAAAAGTATAATTAAATAGAAAAGCACTCCAAGCCATAGACTACCAATAAAGTCTAAAAAGAGGACTACTTTATTAGGATACTTTCTTAGCAATGCAGCAATAATATAAGAGAAAGCTATAGTCCAATGAATTATCCAATAAACTTTTCTCCTTATAAAGCTTATATGAGAGAAGATGCCTCTCCAAATTCTTTTACCTATATAATAGTTTATTCCTCCATAGACACTTATAAAAGCCATAAGAAATAGAACTTTTAACACTGTAGATAGAATGCCACCATGAGCCATTATATCTCTCCTCTTAACCACTGCAAAATACTTGTAACAGTTTTACTTCTAATTTCTTGCCGGTCACCAGATAGATTAAGCTTTTTAACCTTTACCCTGCCATCTATATATAGGCCTGCGTAAACTAATCCTACAGGCTTCTCCTCTGACCCTCCACCTGGTCCTGCAATACCTGTTACCGATATTCCTACCCTAGTTCCTGTTAGTTTTATCAGTCCTTCTACCATTTCTCTAGCAGTTTCTTCACTTACNGCACCGTACTTTTCTAAGGTTTTCTCAGATACGCCTAGTAGTNCCATCTTTGCTTCGTTGGAATAGGTAACTACACCATGGGTTAACACTGCAGATATACCAGGGTAATTAACTAGGGTAGCAGAAATAAGTCCACCAGTACAGGACTCTGCTGTAGATATAGTTAATCCTTTATTGACTAATTGTTCANCTACTATATATTCTAAGGGTTGATTTTCAATGCTAGACATATTTATTCCTCCTAAAGAAAAGCATCAGAAGCTTCGCCCTAACTCAATGCTCTGATGCTAAGAATATTTATATTAAAGTTTATTTCCTACTTAAATTGGCTTAAAAGCTATCTAATTGTNTATTATACCATAGTAAATATATAAAATCAATAATTTATTAAGCAGCCAGATACAGTTATAGACACATTGTACTGCTGGCTGCATAAAAATTAATTTTATTAATGGGAATATTTTTAGTCTTTTATATTTATACTAAACTATGACTCTTTTATAGCAGATAAATACACTTTGCCATTATCTTTTGTTTTTGAATATATAGAAAAACTTTTTTCTTGAAGTAAACTACATATAATATTTATATCTTCCTCATCGACTTTATCAAAAGTCACCGTAAATCTGTCGTTTAAGTCTANTAATTCAATATAATCACTGATATTACTATAATCACTTAAATTAATATCCCCTTTAATGTCTAACTTATATTGAGACATGAAAAAGCACCCTTCCATTATAAACTAAGATATATTTTTATTTATATCNAATTATTATAAGCTTTATGTATACTTTTAGAAATTTAATGTAAAAAATTAGAACTCAAAAAGGTNGCTAAAAGCCACCTTTTTAAACTGCCTCATTTTGCTTTTTGGCACTTTCTATTATTTTCGCCGCTTCCGCTGCTGGAACCTCTTCATATCTCTCAAACTTTAAGCTAAAGTTTCCTCTGCCTTGAGTCATAGATTTCAAATCTGTAGCGTACTTAAACATTTCTGCCATAGGCACCTCAGCCATAATCCTCTGACCGTTATCAGTAGGATCCATACCTAAAACTCTTCCTCGCTTTTTATTAATATCTGCAATGATATCTCCCATATATTCATCTGGTATCACTACTTGCAAATGCATAATAGGTTCTAATAAAACCGGGCTGGCTGCCTCCATTCCTTTTTTATAGGCTAATGATGCTGCTATCTTAAAGGCCATTTCTGAGGAATCTACAGTATGATAAGAACCATCATGTAAAGTAGCCTTCAACCTAATAACAGGATATCCAGCTAAGACACCTTTCCTAATACTCTCTCTTAATCCCTTTTCCACTGCAGGGATATACTGTCTAGGAACTACTCCACCTACTATTTGATCAACAAACTGAAGGTCGTCTGAATCATCACCAGGCTCAAATTTAATCCATACGTCACCATACTGGCCATGGCCTCCAGATTGCTTTTTATGCTTTCCTTGAACGTCTGAAGTTTTCTTAATAGTCTCCCTATAAGATACCTTAGGAACTTGAAGTTCTACCTCTATGCCAAACTTATTCTTTAACTTGCTTGCTACTACCTCTAAATGAATCTCTCCTGCACCTGAGATAATTGTTTCTGCATTTTCCTTATCTCTGCTAACAGAAAGTGTNGGATCCTCATCTAAAAGCTTCTGTAAGCCTGATGATATTTTATCCTCATCACCTTTTGCCTTAGGCACAGCACTGAAAGAAATTACTGGCTCCGGGAAATTCATCTTATCATATACTAGTTTACGACTTGAGTCGCAGAGGGTATCCCCTGTATTAGTATACTGTAACTTTGCTACAGCTCCTATATCCCCTGCTATAATTTCTGAAGTTTGAATCTGGTTTTTACCTCTCATGTAATACAAACTTCCTATCTTCTCTTGCTTACCCTTACTAGAATTATAAACTGTACTATCTGCCTTTAACTTACCAGTTATAACTCTGAACAATGAAAGTTTACCTACAAATGGGTCTGCAATCGTTTTAAATATAAAGGCTGAAAAAGGATCTGTTTCATTTAGATTAATATAAACTTCTTCATTAGTCTGTAAATCCACAGCTTTTTGAGGAATAGCATAGTCTGGGGATGGGAAACATTCTACAATATCTTCTAATAAAGTATCTATTCCTATAGACTTCAAAGAGCTTCCACACATTACTGGTGCTATATCCCCTGATGCACATCCTTCAATCAAACCTTTGTATATTTCTTCGTCACTTAACTCTCCATCAGTAAAATACTTATCTAGTAATTTTTCATCTGTTTCTGCTACCGCTTCTGTAATCATTAATTTACATTCATCAACTTTCTCTATAAGCTCAGCAGGTATTTCTGCTTCTTCCATTTTCTTAGTCTTGGGGTTAAATATTTGGGCTTTTCTTGATATTACATTAATTACACCCTTGAAATCCGCCTCGGCACCAATTGGGTACTGTATTGGCACAACTGAAATTCCAAACTTATCTTTTAATTGTTCTAAAACCTTTTCATAGCTGCTATTTTCTCTGTCTAACTTGTTGATAAAGAAGGTTCTTGGAAGCTTTATTTTATTAACATAATTCCAAGCTTTTTCTGTTCCTACTTTAACTCCTGAAGCACCGCTCACAACTATCATAGCTACATCTACTGGTCTCATTCCTTGAATGTACTCACCTACAAAGTCGAAATATCCTGGTATATCAACCAAATTAATTTTGGTGTTTTTCCATTCAATTGGAGCTATAGAAGCAGATATAGAAATACGTCTTTTTCTTTCCTCTGCATCATAGTCACTTGTGGTAGTTCCATCCTCAACCTTACCAATACGGTCAATGGCATTTGTACGATACAGTAAGGCTTCTGTTAACGTTGTCTTTCCGGATCCACTATGTCCTATTATCCCAACGTTTCTTAGATTTATGGTTTTATAGTCTTTCATAATGATACCCCCTATTATAGTTTGACTCGGTAACATACATACTATATTCTATCATGTAGATAGTTTTTCCTTCTGTAATTATTAAAATTTTCTAAATCTTTTGACTATATTAATTATTACCTACCTTTCAAATTTTATTCAAACTATACTAATATAATATTATTTTCTTATTTATAATATAACTATAGCTCGTAATGGGTTACTTTAGGAATAAAAATAGCCACTGCATATAAGTTCCCAAGGAAACCTATTAGCAGCGACTATTTTATTAATTATTTGAGGGAAATATTCCAATCTTGAGAATTATTATTGTCCCACTTGCTTCCATCAGTAAAAACTAAATCTAAGTTGTTTCTTGCTGCTGATGGTACCTCTAAAGTAACTTCCCATACATTACTTCCCTTTGAAACCATTGCAGTCTGACTAACACCTTTCCATCCATCATAACCCCAATGTATCTTTACATTAGAGGAGTCTTGTAAAACTCTACCTTCAGCGTTATATGTTATAGTTACCATACTTCCTAGAGATGGCTTGTCTGGAGTCCAAGAAAGAGTTGGTAGGGGCTCTTGTCCCTTTACATCTATACTCCAATCTTGATTGTTATTATTGTCCCACTTGCTTCCATCAGTAAAAACTAAATCTAAGTTGTTTCTTGCTGCTGATGGTACCTCTAAAGTAACTTCCCATACATTACTTCCCTT
>JGI24709J26583_10001117_pt1 | contig 22727 bp, 15 predicted proteins | sample BioPla2DNA1_FD_26583 | JGI IMG/M metagenome (IMG submission 26583) | reverse complement strand
AAAAAAATTTGATTAGATTGTTTCAAACCATCTTTCAGATTCATTCAGAACATTCTCAACCATCTGAACAGAAGATCCCAGATAGGTATGGGGGTCCATAATTTCATCCACCTCATCATGGTTTAGATAATCATGGATCTCTGTCTGTCGAAGTATAACATCTTTTAAGCTGATACCCTGTTTGTTTGCTTCTATTGCACACTTTCTTACCAAGGCGTAGGCAGTTTGTCTTCCCATGCCTCTTCGGGTGAGTTCAGCCATGAAACGTTCAGCCATGATGAGTCCACCTGTAAGGTTGAGATTTTTTTCTATGTTTTCCGGGTAAAAAACCAGTTTTTCCATGAGTTTGATGGTCAAATTCAGGATGTAGTCAGTAAGTATTGATGACTCGGGTAGCATTATTCGTTCAGAGGAAGAGTTGGTTAGGTCTCTTTCATGCCATAATGAATTGTTCTGAAGAGCTGGTGAAGTGTAGGCTCTGACTACTCTTGAAACACCACATATCCTCTCTGCAGTTATGGGATTCATCTTATGGGGCATTGTGCTGGATCCAACTTGCTTTTCAGGGTCAAAACTTTCTCCCAACTCCCGAATTTCTGTTCTCTGCAGATTCCTTATTTCCAGAGCTATTTTATCCAAAGTACTGGCCAAATTGGCCAAAATCATAATATATTCTGCATGGTTATCTCTTTGCACCACTTGGTTGGATATTAGAACTGGTGGAAGTCCCAGGACTTCTGACACTTTTTGGTGTACGTTTAATCCATCTTCACCTAATGCGGCACTGGTTCCTACCGCACCAGTCATCATGCCTACGCAAAGTCTTCCTTTGCATTCTTCTAGCCGATCATACTGTCGGTGTAGTTCATCTGCCCAAATTGCGAATTTCATTCCATAAGTGGTGGGGAGGGCGTGTTGTCCATGGGTTCTGCCAATGCAAACTGTTTTCTTATGATCATTGGCGAGTTTCAGGATGATCTTGGCCAGACGTTTCACCTTTTCTTGTATTATTTCAATGGATTCCTTAAGTAATAATGACTGGGAGCTGTCAATGATGTCGTTTGACGTGGCACCGAAGTGTACATATTCCCCAGCATTTCCTTCACACACTTCAGCTAATGCTTTAACAATTGAGGCAATGTCATGGTTAGTTTCCCTTTCAATTTCATCCACCCTTTGTTTGGTAACGTATTGGGTGTTTGCTTTATTTTTTATTTCTTCTGCAGCTTCTTTGGGTATTAATTTCAACTGGGATTCGGCTTCTGCAAGGGCAGCCTCAACTTCCAGCATTTTTTGAAGTTTATTTTCTGCATCCCAGATTTTTTTCATTTCTGGGGTTCCGTAACGAAATTCTATAGGGTGGATAGCCATGGTCAAACTCCTTATTTTCATTTAATTATCAAGATAGTAACTCTAATTTTCATACCATATAACTAAAAACTTCAAATTGGGATAGTAATTACTAAATTCACTCTTCAAACAAAAGATTTACAGTTAAAAATAAAGTAAATAGGGGTTATTTAGAATCAGGAAAACTGTAGAGCAATGCATAAAACAGCCAGAATAATGCTCATGATAACAACTTGTTCTGGGCTGAGTTTTGGTCCTTTGGTTTCCTCTTCAAAGTATCTTACCAAGCCCGCCCCACTTGGTGGGAGGTATTTTTTTTCTTTCTTTGCCATATTAAATCACCATGAAATCTTTATAAATGTTATATCGAAATTTATTTGATTATATTCATTTATGAATTCTCTAAAGAGTAATATTCATGAAATTTTTATTCATGTTTATGTTACTTTCTACCGCCTTATATTTGTAGTGGTGATGCTGTGATTGAGATTTTAAAAAATAAGTAGGTTGGATGATTTTTTTTTTAAGTCTTTGAAAAAGTATAAATTACCTCCAACACAATAATATTTAGTAATGATAAGTCGTGTTCACCAAAGACGGGCTTTAAACATCATCTAAATCCATTTTTAGGGTTATAACTAGGTTTAATGACTTAATATTGGTTTAATTGTTTTAGAATAAACAAAATAATAGGGAATTATTATGGGATACTTTGAAAGCTTAGAAAAGGAAACTAAACGGGCTTATGATGTAGCAAGGGAAGCTAGGAAGAGAGGTCTGGATATAGAAACTGAACCAGAAATTCCATTGGCAAAAAACCTTGCAGAACGTGTTGAAGGGTTAGTTGGTCCTCCAGGAATAGCAACACACATCAAAGAACTAGAAGAGGAAATGTCACGGGAAGAAGTAGCTTTTCATGTGGCTAAAGAGATTGTTACCTCGGATCAAGTGACGAAGGCCGACCCTGGAAACAAAGATCAGTATAAAATTATGGAAGCCGCTGCAGATCAGGCTATACGAACTGCATTATCCATTTTAACTGAGGGAGTTGTGGCTGCACCATTAGAAGGAATAGATCGAATTGCAATTAAAAGAAACTTCGACCAAACATGGTATTTGGCAGTTTATTTTACAGGACCTATTCGTAGTGCAGGGGGAACCGCATCTGCACTTGCAGTATTAATTGCGGATTATATAAGGATTAACATGGATTTAAATCCTTACAAGCCGATTGAAAGCGAAATTGAACGTTACGTTGAGGAAGCTGAACTATACGAATCTGAAGTGACAAATCTTCAATATTCTCCTTCACCAGATGAAGTACGAGCAGCAGCCCAGAACATACCGGTGGAAGTAACAGGTGAACCCACAGATCAAGTTGAAGTTTCACACCGGGACTTGGAAAGAGTAGAAACTAACAATTTACGTGGTGGTGCCCTATTAGCACTGGTAGAAGGTGTTATTCAAAAAGCTCCTAAGGTATTGAAATATGCTAAAAAACTCAAAATAGATGGATGGGAATGGCTGGATGATCTTTCAAAGACTAAAAAATCATATAACGATGATAAAACTGAGAAAGATTCTAAAAATGAAGAACCAGAAGTTGATGACAAGTACATGAAAGATATTATTGGTGGCAGGCCAGTATTAGCCTATCCGCAAGCTAAAGGTGGGTTTCGTTTAAGGTACGGCCGATCCAGGAACACTGGGCTGGCAGCAATGGGTGTACACCCTGCAACAATGGAAATCGTTGAATTTTTGGCAGTTGGAACCCAAATGAAAATTGAGCGGCCTGGCAAGGGGAACTGTGTTGTCCCATGTGACAGTATTGATGGTCCTATTGTGAAATTAAGGGATGGAAGCGTAGTAAAAGTAGAATCAGTAGGTGAAGCTCGTAAAATTAAGTCACAAGTGGTTGAAATAATCTATTTAGGGGACATGTTAGTGGCATTTGGTGAATTTCTCCGAAACAACCATCAACTGCTCCCAGCTGGTTGGTGCCCGGAATGGTGGATTCAACTTTTAGAAAAATCACCTCACTATGATGTAAACCAAGAAGAAGAACTGAAACGATTCTTGCACTATGATAAAATCAGCGCAAACATGGCTTTTAATCTCTCTAAAAAGTATGAAATACCATTACATCCAGAATACACTTATTTCTATCATGATCTAACTATAAAAGATCTTAACAACCTAAGGCAATGGCTAAATACAGAAATTGAGGATTTCGATATAGGTACTAATTTAGAGTTAGATATAAGGCCTGAAAAACGGATATTGGAAGCATTAGGAGTTCCACATCAAGTTAAAAATGGAAAAATAATTTTAGGCCCTGATGAGGCATATGCTTTAATTCACACTTTAACACGACCATTAGAAGATGAAAAGAATATTTCTACCCTAGAAGCATTGAACCAAGTTTCTCCAGTTGAAATAATGGCAAAAGCACCCACATATCTTGGGGGTAGGGTTGGAAGGCCTGAAAAAACAAAGGAAAGGATGATGAAACCAGCACCCCACGCATTGTTCCCCATTGGTATGCATGGGGGTAACCGAAGAAACATCATCGATGCAGCTAAAAAAGGAAATATAACAGTAGAAATTGGGCGATGCAAATGCACCAACCCAGAATGTGGTGTTGGTTCCATGCAAGCTATTTGTCCTGTTTGTGGCTCTCGCACAGTACCTAGTAGCTCTGGAAAGAAACGCATAAACTTGGCCAATCTACTGAGAAAAGCTTACCAAAACTCAGGAGTACGGAAACTGGACGAGATCAAAGGAGTTCAAGGAATGATATCCGAGGATAAATTCCCAGAGCCTCTTGAAAAGGGTATACTCCGAGCAAAAAATGGAGTTTACACATTTAAAGACGCCACTATTAGACATGACTCCACAGATTTACCGCTCACTCATTTCATACCCAAAGAGATCGGTGTAAGTCCTCAAAGACTCCAAAAACTAGGTTATACCCATGACATCCATGGTGAAGAACTGAAAAATGATGATCAAGTGGTTGAAATTCAAATACAAGACTTGGTAATTTCTGAGGCTTGTGCCGAGTACCTTATGAGAGTATCACATTTCATTGATGATCTCCTGAAACAATTCTACCAAATGGAACCTTACTACAAAGTTAAAACCAAAGAAGACTTAGTCGGACATTTAGCAGTTGGTCTAGCGCCGCACACCTCGGCAGGTGTTCTTGGCCGAATTTTAGGATTCACCAAGGCAGCAGCATGTTATGCTCACCCATACTTCCACTCAGCCAAACGAAGGAACTGTGATAGTGACGAAGATTCAGTAATGTTACTGATGGACGCTTTACTTAACTTCTCTAAGGTTTACCTGCCAAGCAGTAGGGGTGGACGAATGGACGCACCATTGGTTCTTTCTTCCAGGATAGATCCTGAAGAAATCGACGATGAATCCCATAACTTGGATACCATGGAACTACTACCACTGGAACTTTACCAAAAAACTCTGGAAAAAGTTAAACCCTCAGAAGCACTTGATTTAGTGGATAATGTCCATAAAAGACTAGGGAAGGATGAACAATATCATGGATTAATATATTCTCATGAAACATCCAACATTCACCAGGGACCCAAGGTATGCCTTTACAAAACACTCCCAACCATGAAAGAAAAGGTAGATGAACAGATCAAGCTGGCTGAAAGGATACGGGCAGTTGACCAGAAAGGAGTAGTGGAAGGAGTTTTAAACTCCCATTTCCTACCGGACATGGCAGGAAACATACGGGCCTTCGCCAGGCAAAAAGTACGATGCACAAAGTGTAACAAGAAATATCGGCGAATACCACTAAGCGGGAAATGTACTTGTGGCGGGAACCTGATACTCAGTATTTCCAAAGGATCAGTGACTAAATATCTTGAAATTTCCAAGGAATTAGCTGGAAGATACCCCATAGATCCTTACCTTGTACAGAGAATTGAACTAATTGAGTCAAGTATTAACTCCCTCTTTGAAAGTGACCGATCCAAGCAGAGTTCACTTGACGTGTTTTTGTAGAAATAATATTAGAATAACAATAACGTTATAACTAAAATAGTGAGGTAGATAAACAGTTTTTTTTATCAGAACAGTTTGGATAATAGAAACTATTTTATAAGATACAAATAGAAATAAAATGTAAGTTAAAAACCCATAAAAACGGGGGTTAATGGGGAAATTTTAATTATTATAATATTAATTTTAAAGGCGGAGGATGTGTAAAGGATGAAAGACGCGCGTATAATCGCCGCCATACCAACCAAGGCGGAAAATTGTGTTTTAAAAAACAATGGAATATTTGAAAAGTTCAGTCACGAAAAAATATTAAAATCCTGCCTCATGGCAGGTGCTCCATTATGGGCAGCCGAAAAAATATCATCTCAAGCAGCAACTGCTGCTTATGATGGTGTCACCACCAAAGAAATCAAAATGTGGGTATACGACTCATTGAAGCATGTGGACAATGAAATGGCTGACAAGTATTTGAGAACCAATCAATTAAGAGTTCGTACGTCCCGGGATACTATTGAAAGTTTTGACAAGGCAAAGATCGAGAAAACCCTGATTGTGGAAACAGGTGCATCCCCTGAACTGGCTGATAAAATAGCCACCGAGGTTTGGAAGGAAGTTAAAAAACTGGACGTTGAATATCTCACAGCTCCCATGCTCAGGGAAATGGTTAACACTAAATTAGTAGAACACGGCTTGGAAACATACAGACGTCGCTACACCAGGCTAGGGATACCAGTATATAACATCACCAACCTCATTGAGAATGGAAGTCGTGATAACGCTAATATGATACACAACCCTGAAACTGTACATAAATATGTGGCTGATGAGGCCCTTAAACAATACGCACTATTACACATACTTCCTAATGAACTAGCAGACGCCCATATGGGTGGAGATATCCATGTTCATGATTTGGAATTCTTTGCAGGAAGACCACTAAACTGTTTGCAACATGACTTGCGATTTTTCATAAAACATGGGCTTAAAGTGGATGGAACTGGAGATCACACCAGCGTAGCAGGACCACCAAACCATATTGAAACCCTAATGAACCATTCTGGTGAAATCATGCTAGCTGCCCAACAAAACATGAGTGGTGGGCAGGCGATGTGTCTTTGGAATGTTTTCGTCGCACCATTCGCCAGAGGACTGCCTTATGAGAAGGTAAAACAGGCAGTGCAAATGTTCATCTATAATTTGAACATGGCATATGCTGCCAGGGGAAGCCAAGTACCATTTACCAGTATAAACATGGAATTTGGAGTGCCTGACTTTTTGCAAGATGTTGAGGCATATGGGCCTAAAGGAAAACTTGCCGGAGTTTATGGCGAGTTTGAAGAAGAAACTCGCATGTTGCAGAGGGCATTCACCGAAACATTGCTTGCTGGAGATAGTGATGGCAAACCTCACTTGTTCCCCAACACTATCTACGTGTTACGAGATGAAATCCTCAAAGATGAATACGCCGAAGACATTGCATTGGTACATGAGTTGTCTGCTAAATATGGTAGTGCTTACTTCGTGAACATGTTACCTGATTACAGGGGTGATCTGGCCAATTACATGGGTTGTCGTACCAGTTTAGGCGACAACTGGACTGGGAACTGGGAACAGGACTGTATTAGGACAGGTAACCTTGCATATGTAACTCTTAACTTACCAAGGATTGCTTACCAATCTCGTGATGAAGCAGATATCTTCGAATACTTGGATGGTCACTTGCGACTTGCTGAGCAAGTTCTCCATCTGCGCAGAGAACAGGCAATGAACTGTCTGGATGACTTCAACCTCCTCCCCTTCCTCACCCAGGAAACAGATGGGGAACGGTATTACCGTGTTGAAAACTCTACTTTGTCCTTTGGATTTGTAGGCTTGAATGAGATGCTTCTCCATCACTGTGGTGTTGGCATTGATGATGATGACGCCAGAAAACTTGGAATTAAAGTTTTAGAGTTCATGAATCAACGTGCTAATGAATTAAAAGAGGAAACTGGCTATAGATGGACTGTGCTGCAGACTCCTGCCGAATCTACTGCTTACCGATTCGCTACGTTGGATAGGGAAAAATTCGGTGACACCACAATCACCCAAGGTGATGAACAAGCCTCTTACTACACTAACAGTAATCACGTGCCTGTGAATTCTGATGTGAGTTTTGCTGAGAAAATCCGTATTGAAGAAAAATTCCACCCCCTCACTTTGGGAGGACACATTTTCCACGCATTCATGGGAGAATCACACAGCGATCCCCAATCTCTCATGAGTCTCACTGATAAAATAGCCCGAAAATCTGATATTGGTTTCTGGGCATACAGCAGTGCCCTCAGCTTCTGCATTAAATGTAAGACTCTGATGAAAGGATTACAACCCAACTGTGCTACTTGTGGAGAGGAAAAAGAAGTAGAATGGTACGACCGAATCACAGGATATGTGCAACAAGTCGGAAGATCCAAATCAGCCAGTGGAGGATGGAATCCGGGTAAAATGAAAGAGTTAATGGATAGAAGAAGGTATTAAATACCTTTTCCACTATTTTTTTATTTTTATAATTCAATCATATAATGCTATTTTCTTGTTTTTCTACGGAAATTTAACTGTCGATGGGGAGATCAATGGTATCTCAAGATTCTAAATTCATGGCTGAAGCGATAAAAGAAGCGAAAAAGAGTTTAAAGGAAGGTGGAATTCCTATCGGCGCTGTACTTGTGAAGGATGGAACTATTGTGGGTAGGGGTCATAATAGGTTGATTCAAAATGATTCAGCTATTCTTCATGGTGAGATGGATTGTATAGAGAATGCTGGACGCCTTAAAGGTACTGATTATAAAAAATGCACTCTTTACACTACTTTATCTCCATGTACTATGTGTTCTGGTGCCGTCCTGCTTTACAACATACCTCGTGTTGTAATAGGTGAGAATACGACATTATTAGGCTCTGAAAAACTTCTTAAGCGTAATGGAATTGAAGTTACAGTTATGCAAGTTGTTGAGTGTAGAAAACTATTAAAAAAATTCATTGAAGANAATAAAGAGACATGGGAAACGGAATTGGAGAAAGTTGGNTTTTCTACAGATTAATTGTCACTGTTTAGATTTTTGATAATANTATAATACTTTATATATGTAATTGATTAATCAGATAATTGATATTAAAATTAAATAGGAAATGGAGGTATTTTATGGATATTGGGGATTATTATTCTNGAGCNTTCAATGGATTTACTGAGAATCCCAAATTGGCATTACCCACATNATTTGAGCAAATATTTATAATGATAATCACATTTTTAGCAATGATTTTGTTGTTTTTTTCAGTTTTAGGCCCTGAATTTTTGACAACTGGTAAAATTTCTGCTAATTCAACCAATCTCACTGCTTTAGTTGTTCCTTTTATTATCTTTTCCATTATTTTGATGATTTCCTCATTGATCATCAGTAGTTATGTGTCTGCCGCTACGGTTGGAATGTCAAAAAGCATAGTTTTTGGTGAAAAACCTGATTTGGGCTTGGGATTTAGAAATGGTAATAAATATTTCTTGAAAATCATCGCTGTTTCGATAATAAGGTTAATTTTGTTAATGGTTTCTGCTATCCCTTTAATTAGTGGGGTTTTTGCTGATTATGCTTATGGTATAGCACCGGCTTTGACCTTAATCGGTGTATTGGTTAGTTTAGTATTATGGGTAGTTACAATGATTCTGTTAATATTCACTTCTCAGTCAATAGTGGTGTGTGGAGAATCAGTTATTGGCTCTATAAAAGACAGTATTAGGGTGCTCAGAGAAAACATATCTGACGTAATAATAGTAATTGTAATAAATATAATTATCGTGTTTTGTATCGTCTTTGTTTTTGTTATTATAAACACGATTTTATCTTTAATACCAATAGTTGGATCTCTTTTAAGCATAATATTGCAAGTGATTGTAGCTTGCTTAATAACTCCATTCTTGACTTTGGTTTTAACTTATGTTTACATGGATAAAAAAGGCTTAATCCATTCGAATATAGAAAATTCAGAACATATGTCCGAAGATGTAACTTAAAACAGAATTTTCAAACTAAACCATTCTTTTTATTATTTTTATTTTAAATTTGAAGGGTCATGCCATTATAACAATAAAACCAGAGAATTGATTTTTTTTTATTCATGATGATCAACTGATTTAGGATTGAACCCATTATTCAGTTTTATTGGTATGGTTACACTTTCAGATCCTCCTCCGAAGCCATGACTAATCATGGTGTGTCTGCCGGGACCTCCTGCAACTACTACAACCACATCTTGAGGGGAGCGGGTTATCCGAACTTGACCGTTATTTATATTTTTTTCATCCAACTTCCTACCGCCACGATCAGCCAGAATTGATGATAAATGGGAATTTTCATGTATATAATTCTGAACATCTTTTTTTGACCATCCTCCCTGTTTGATGGTGGTAGCATGCTCAGGACTCATTATTATTAGAAGTTCTCCTGGCACATGGCTGTTGTTACACCCGGCAGTTGTTGCAGTGTGAATTATAGTGTCCAGCAAGTCTTCTGCAGATTGACTGCGATGGTCATTAACGTTTTGTGGTGATTCAGCAGCCATAACTGTCACTGTACTCTCATGAGAGTTGAAACCTCTTTCAACATGTAATGGTTCCCAGGGATTTTCTTTTTGATTTTCAGCAAAACAGTAACTATACTTGGCTGGAGAACCATGTGTGGCATGGTCACCCACTCCAGGAATAGCACCAGCAATATTTATAAGACACAGGCGAAGGGCCCGGCCAATAGTTGCATTAGCAATGTTACTTGGTGCTAAACATCCCACTGAGGTATTCATTTCAATTTCGTCTATTAATGGTCCATTGATAATGATGCAAATCGATATAGGATGAGTAGTTGCATTCACCCCTGCCAAATTAAATTGATCTCTAGAAACAGCTTTTATCACATGTTCCAATACTGGTTGGAATTGAGGAAGACAACCAGCCATAACGGAGTTTATTGCAATTTTTTCAGGGGTTGCTTGGCCCATTTTAGGTGGAAGAATAGCTAAAACATCTTCAGGGTTGTGAAAAGTAGAATTTAGAAAACGTTTCACTCTTTCTGTGGTAGGTGGAATTATGGGCAAACCATCAGTAAAGCGGTTCTGATAGAAGTTAAGACTGACTTTTTCAGGGTCAGGGTCTACAAAAAATTCCATATCACTGTTTCTAGCATTACAAAGACGGTCGTTATCAATTATTATCTTTTTATTTTCACAATTGGGCTTTTTGTCAAATAAATCGTCGGTTAGACATCCACAGGAATTTTTATTTACTGTTTTTTCATCTTTTCTAGTCATATTCAGATCTCAAGATTAGGGTATTTGGAGGATGTAAAGGAGATTGGGAACTATTTTCAGTGCCTTTTCTTCAATTTCATCGTTGTTGAGTCCGGCTATGGGATGTTCCACTTCGAGGATTCTTAGGTCGCTTATTCCATGAGATTCAGCTAGTTGTCTGGCGAAAGATGCAAAATGATCCGAAAAAATGGATATAGTAGGGATTCCCATCTTTTCAAGTCGTATAGCGTCTAAAACTAACCAGCTAGCGCAAGAACCGCAGTCTCCCAGTGCTAAAATTGCGAGTTCTGATGAGGATGCCTTGATGATTTTTTGTTCAGATGTCGGTGTTCCTGCGGGTTTTTTAATATATAAAAACTCTCTGTTTCCCAGAGTTTCTGCAAGAACTTTTAATATTATCTCGGTTCCTGGTTTGGTGTTATCAATTAGGGAAACCTGATCAAAGTCATAGGGAAGTGGATTCAACTCGATTTTCTTATTTTCAACTTCTCCTAATGGGTTTAAAACTTCCTTTTCTATAAATTCCACCCTCAATATAGGTCCCTCAATTAGTTTTCATTTCATTTATTAAAAAAAGATTTTGCCTTTATTAGGTGGGAATTTTAAGATTCATTCCGGAATCTTTTAATAACAAAATCTTTATCCAAGGATAAAACAAATGACGCTGCTCTGGGTCCCTGTTTTTTCCCAATTATCATTTTGTATATGGCTTGGAAAGCTTTTTGTGGTTTTAATCCAAGTTCTTTTAGTATGGTGTACATTTCGTCATGTAGTTCTTGTGAATTGTAATCCCTATTTTCCAGGACTTCTGCCACTTTCAGTAGGAATATTTTTTGTTTATCGTTTATCTCTACTTTTGGCATTTTTTCCTGAACTTTGAATTTCACAAATTCTGGTGCAAATTTTTCCAACCAGTTTTCAACGTTAACTAAGCGGGTGTCCAAGTCATCTTTTTTATCAGCACTTAATTTCCCATATTCTGCACATTCCATATCTGCTGGTAACTGAGAGTTACGTTCCAGTATCTGGAAGATCTTATCAGGATCATCAGTTATTTGCCGGACTACAGTAAGGAAACGATAGGATGCATGGAAGGGCATAGAATCTGAAGAGTTGATCTGGGATACTTCATAGATTTTGTTAAGTTTCTCCATTTCTTTCTCAGAGGCAGCTTCTTCAACATCATAGAAAATTCGTTCCACACGGTCATACTGGTCGATAAAATCTAAAAAGGGCATTCCAGGATCAAAATCCTTATGTTTCAATGGTTTACTTCGGAATAAAAAGTAATTTAATGTTTCCGGAGATCCAATCTCTAACCACTGGCCCGGAGTGAAGAAAACACCCTTAGATTTGCTCATAGCCTCGCCTTTAAGTGTTATCCATTCATAAGGAACAGGATAAGGAGCTTTGTAATCGAATATTTCATTTGATATAATTTTACTCACATCATAGGAGCCGCCACTGGCAGCATGATCTTTTCCAAATGGTTCGCAAGTTACACCGAAAATTTTCCATCGCGCAGCCCATTCCACCCTCCAAGTGAGTTTACCTGCACCGGATTTAATATCCATTTCACCCTCATGGCCGCACTGACATCTGTAAAAAACTGTGTCTCCCTGGTAATCATAGGCTGTGGTGGTGTTCACCCTTCCACATTCACTGCAGATGGGATTGTATGGTAACCAGTCAGATTTTAGGGGATGTTTTCGGTACTGGTTGAATATCTCCCTAATTCTGGGAGCTCTTTCCAGTGACTTTTTAATGGAGTCATTGTAAACTCCGTCATGATACATTTTAAAACCAGAATAAGTTTCAAGTTCAATTCCAAATTCTGGGAGGGTTTTTAGGAATGGTTTCTGGAAGTGTTCCACAAAATTATCACAACAACCCTCAGGACAAGGTATCTGGGAATAAGGAATACCCAAATATTTTTCATAAGATTCAGGGAGGGGATATGGAACTTTACGTAGGGGGTCATGATCATCAGCTATCCAAATAGTCTTAGTGTCTTCACCAAGTTTTTTTAGGGATTTACCCACTGCATTAGCTATGAAAACGTCACATGAATTTCCAATGTGTATGGATCCAGATATGGAAGTTCCACTGGCTACCACGTGTTGGTCCACGTCCCAGTTAGTTAGATCAGATGCAATTCGTTCAGTCCAATGTTTCAATCAATTCACCTTCTATTGTGAAAATAAAAAAAGGGGTTATTTAATAAAATAAATAATAAAATGGGGATGAAGTTATTCAAATACTTTAGTTGGGGCTTCATCCAACCATTCGTTAACGATTTTAATGGCACAGTAACTTCCACACATGGTGCAAGTGTCAGGGTCTTCTGGTGGGCGGTTATCCCTTATGGCACGAGCATCATTTGGACATATCGCTGCATCGTATTGGGCTTCCCAGTTTAGTTTTTTCCGGGCGTTGGCCATTTCTAAGTCCTTTTCACCCTTGTGAATTCCCTTGGCCATGTCCCCAACATATGCTCCGATTCGGCTGGCAATAACTCCCATTTTTACATCTTCGGGTCCAGGCAGTGCTAAATGTTCAGCAGGGGTAACATAACAGATGAAATCTGCTCCGGCAGCAGCCGACTGCGTGGCACCAATGGATGACACTATATGATCATAGGCAGGGGCTATGTCAGTTACAATAGGCCCTAACATGTAGAATGGTGCACCACGGCAGAGTTTTTTCTGCATGGTTACATTGGCTTGGATTTCATTTAATGGTATGTGTCCTGGGCCTTCTACAATGGTCTGCACTCCTACTTCCCGGGCACGGTCGATCAATTCTCCCAGAATTATGAGTTCTTGAACTCCTGCACGGTCGGTGGCATCGGCAATAGCTCCTGCTCTCATTGCATTGGCCATGGACATCACAAAATCGTATTCTTTGGCGATCTCCAAGATATAATCATAATTTTTGTATAATGGGTTTTCTATTTCGTTTTCCACCATCCATGCAGATACTAATGCACCTCCACGGCTCACTAGTCCACCTTCACGTCCTTGTCTTTTCAGACGTTTAAGGGTTTCCATATTCACACTGCAATGAATTGCCATAAAGTCTATGCCGTCTTTTGCTTGTTTTTCGATGGCTTTGAACATTATGTCTTCATCCATGTAAATGGCAGCACCCTTCTCACGGATGGTTTCAAAGGCAGCCTGATATACAGGCACACTGCCCACAGGAATGTCAGATATTTTTAAAATTCTTCTGCGAATCTCATCTAGGTCTCCACCAACAGATAGTTCCATCAAAGTGTCAGCGTTGTTGGCTATGGCAACTTTGGCCTTTTCTTCTTCCATATCAAAATCACATATGTCTGTGGATGTACCGATAGTGGCGTTAACTTTTGTTCTGAGTCCGGATCCAATACCAACAGCTTTTACTTCCCGTCCAGTGTTACTGGGAATGGCAATGGTACCTTGGGCTACAGATTTTCTGATGAATTCAACGTCGACATTTTCCGCTTCTGCGACGGATTTCATTTCATCGGTTATTATCCCTTTTCTCGCATCGTCCATTTGTGTCATAGAATCACCGTGTAAGCTTTTTTTAGAAAAGTATTGTTTACATTGACAATTTCTTTTTTGTTATAAATTGTCCTTAACTACTGATTAATACAAATATTAATTTGATTTTATATTCCCCATAAAAATAGATAGTGGTTTTAGTTTGATGGGGGGATATATTTTCGAAAATTGAAAGGTGGGAAAAAAGCAGTGAACTACATATATTAATAATCTATTTCATTCATCCGTTCATGAACCATTTTAATGTTGGGGACATTTGTCTGACATCCTTCTGCTTCCACAATAAATGAAGATACAGCAGAAGCAAATTTACCACAGTATAATAATGGTTTACCTTCCAAATATGATTTCAGGAACCCTGCCCTGTAAGAATCCCCCGCACCTGTGGGGTCTACAGGGTCACGCTCTAAAGCATTTACTTTGTTGGTTTCATCAGAGTAAATAACACTGCCATTTCTACCTCTGGTTTCAACCACAATTGATGGCCCGAATTCTCGCAATTCATCCACACTCATATCCAAAGTCTTCAATATCCGTTTCACCTCATGATGGTTACCGAAAAGAATATCTGACACTTCTAAAACTTTCCAAAGGTCATTGGGGGAGTACATGTGTAAATCTTGTCCAGGGTCGAAAGATATTATCTTTCCTTCTTTTCTNGCGAATTTCCCACAATTTAAATTAAATGAAGGGTCACCAGTTGCCAAATGCACCGATCTAGTNTTTTTTATGGCATTATGGGGAATTTCAGATTTTTTAAATCGGGTTGCAGCGCCCCAGTAAAAGTAAAAGATTTGATCATGGTTGTTGTCAGTTAAAACGAAGGCAGTAGGAGTTTTATCATCTTCAACAACTATCATATCTCGCATATCAATATCTACATTTTGCAAGTGTTTTTGATAATCAGATCCCTCAAAATCTCCCCCAACTGCAGATACAAGGGAAGATTTAAGTCCTAATGATGATGCTACTACTGCAACGTTAGCAGCAGCCCCTCCATGGAATGTTCGCATATTTTTTATAGTAGAAGCAGAATTGGGCACGGGAAATTCATTAACTTGGATAATATAATCCATAGCCGTGTGTCCAATAGTTAATAAATCTCTTTTTTCCCTCAGAACAATCACCTGCCATATTTCTATTTTAGCATTATTTAAGATTAACTGATTATAAGATTAATACTTGTTAAATGAATTTAAATCAGTATTCAAAACATTTAATTTTAATCAATTCTTTCAAAACCCCATTTATCAATTAAGTTCTGCCCTTGACTCACGATAAATTCTAAAAACCCCTCCAACTGAGGGTTTGAATTCCATAAAACCATACTAATAATGTGCATGGTGTCTTCTGCAAGAAGATTAGACCCTGTAGTAATGCCTGACACATAACTTTTGTTTAGGAAGGTTAACAGACCTTCCTCAGCATTAACCATTTTCAACGCGTTATTAGGTGAATTACATAATTCAACAATCTCATAATCAATTCTTAAATGATCTAATGTGTTCCAAGCCAGTCGTTGGGCGGAGAATGGAATTTCAACGAATTTACTTCCATTAAGTTCCTGAACGGTTTTGGGGTGTTCATCACATCCAGAAACTAACACTAAATGATCCTTTGCAATGGGAGTAAAATCCAAGTCATTCATTAATGCATGCACGGGATCATCTAGAAGAAGAATGTCTACTAAACCTTTCTTGGCCATTTCCAACGCACTTAAATCATCCACACTATTAATCACGGTTTCAAGACCGTACTGTTTGGATAAAATATCTATCAAGCCGGTTGAGATTGGACCTCCACAAATTAATGGAATGGAGCTTTCTTTAAGTCTTTTTTGGTATTCTTGATATTTTTCAAGTATCAAAAATCCTTGATGTGTGAGTTCAGAACCTGCTCCAGTACTGTACACTAATTTAAATCCAAGTTTATTCTCTGCATCTCGAATTCTACGATTTAATACAGCATGGGATATATTTAGGCTTTTAGCAGCTTCTCTCTGAGACCAAGTTTCTGAAATTTTTTCTAAAGCATCAAAAAGCCGGAAAGTGAATTTTACATCATTTATTTCCAAGTTTAATGTGGGGTTAAACTTAAATGGGCTTAATTTATCTTTCATGATTTTTTATCTCTGATTTAGGGGTTATTAGGCGAGTTTCCATATTGAACAAAGATTACTTGTAGAAATTATATATATCAAACCAGATAGATATACACCACGAAATAATGTATTACGGTGAAACAAGTGATTTTAAACGAGGCCATACAAGAAATAATCGATAATATACTCTCTGTTTCTGGAAAACTCGATCCTAAGAACATAGAAGAAATGTCGAGATTATTACGGTCATCTAAAAATGTTTTTGTCATGGGATTGGGGCGTTCTGGGCTGGTTGCCAGGGCTTTTGCCATGCGCCTAATGCACCTTGGAATAAGCGTTTATGTTGTTGGAGAGACTACAACTCCAGCTTTATCACCTGAAGATTGTCTATTAGCAATTTCCGGTTCGGGTGAAACCTTCAGCATCATCAGTGCTGCGGAAATTGCCCATAAAAGAGGAACCAAAATTATTGCTGTGACTTCTTATGTGGACTCTACCTTGGGGGAAATGGCAGATTTAATAGTGCATATTAAGGGCCGCACCAAGATTGATTCTGAAAAAAACTATATCACCCGCCAGATAAATGGGAAACATCAGTCTTTATCGCCAATGGGTACTTTATTCGAGGTCACCAGCCTTATATTTCTTGATGGATTAATAGCTCAATTAATGGTTGAAATGGGAAAAACTGAAGAAGATATGAAGGCTAGACACACTTTAATCGAGTGAAAACTATAGTTTAGGGATTGTTGTAATCCCAGAATTCACTATACAGTTATGACCATTGAGTCAGCATAAATAGAGAATGGAAGTGTTACCCTAGAATTAACTAAATAATTATCCGGTGAGGGTGGGTGTAAATATTAAATCTGCCGTTTCTCAGGAATCCTACCAAGGTAATCCCAGCTTTTTCTCCCATTTTCAATCCTTCCATTGTTGGTGCGGCTTTAGTTATCATGATGGGAATTCCCACATTGGCAAGTTTAACCACACGATCTGGGGGAATTCTACCACTACAAAGGAGAAAACTATCTGAAAAATCAATATTTTTTTTTAAACCTGCACCAATTACTTTATCCACGGCAACATGTCTACTTACATCTTCACGGACGATAAAATGTGTTTCATCCACTAATGCAGCAACATGGGTGCCACCAGTTTTGGACCAAACTTCTGCTTTTTCAATTAAATGATCATACGCTTGGAGAATTGTCTCCTTTCCAACCTTGAGATCAGATTTCACGAAACTTATGGTTTGATCTCTATGAAACCAGCCATTATAACAATCTAAATCGCTGTCTTCATAGGATTCAAAGTTTTTCAAAAAAACTTGGATTGATGATGGTTTAAATTCAATCTTATTCACATCTTTCAGGGATTTTATGTATCTTTCATCCAATAAATAGCCTAGAGTGAAATCTTCAAGGTTAAAAGGGCTTAAATAAAACTTTCCCAGTTTTTTCCCATTGACATCTAATTCTATTTTAGAATCTAGGGCAATTAAATCTTCTATATCGCGAACTTGATTGTTAACTCTAATAATTTTAGTTTTTTTGAACATTTTACTCATAATAGTCCCCAAAAAAGGATGTAAAAGAATATATAAGTCAATACTATCCTTCTACAATATCATTTACCCATGAAATAGCTGCTGCTACATTGGGAAAACCAATAGTGCTGGTAAGCAAGATCACAGTCTGATATACTTCTTCTTCAGAAGCTCCATTTTCAATAGCCCTTCTGACGTGGCTATGAACCCCACCTTCAGATCTAATAGCAGCTGAAGCTGCTAATTGAATTAGTTGAACGTTTTTTTCATCAAGGGGGCCTGTATTTCGAACTGATTCTCCTAGCTTGCTCAGTGCATCACCATATTCTGGGAACCGCTCTCTAATATTCATATAATGTTTTGGTAATTTTTTTGACATGTCCAACCTCCTACACTCAATCTTATACATTATTATAACGTAGTTGAAGCAAATATATTTTATCACTATAACCACATAACTACTTATTATTAGTTATAACTAGATTTAAATGATTTAATCATACAATAAAGCAATAAATACCATTATTCTCTTCATCAATATCAATTTATATGAAATAAAATGCTAATAATTAGAAAAGAAAATTACCGTAAAAATGATAAAACTTCCACCCATAATTGTGTATGGAGTTATTTGAATTTTTCAAAAAATGTAAAAAAGTGGAATAATAAATTTTCTTGCAGTGGTTATGCCTTTTTAATCATAATCATGGAAAAATGGAACTTCATGAGCATTGTGGATTTTATCTATTAATCAGAATATAAATAGGAGTAAACGAAGTATGGATTTTAAGAAACTGGTTGATAATGCCAAAAAAGAATTGAACTTGGTTTATAATAGTGAAAAACCAGTTGTTTTGATAGGTTCAGCTACTTGTGGTAAATCTGCCGGTTCTGAGGAAATTTCATCCGCAATTCAAGAAGAATGCATTAAAAATGATATTGAATGCAAACTGGTTAAGGTGGGATGCATTGGATTATGCTATGCAGAACCAATTATAACCATAATTAAAGCCAATAATCCACCAGTTTTCTATGGAAATGTCACAGTGGAACTGGCCAAAGAATTGGTTCACAAATATATAGATGGTGAAGACCCCCTGGAAGATCATGCACTTGGAACAATTGGCAAAGGAAAGATGGAAAATATTCCTAATCTATGGACATTACCGGTTCTGAAGCCACAAGTCCGAAGAATTCTCCGCAACTGTGGCCTAATTGACCCTCGTAATATCAATCACTACTTGGCTAAAGGGGGATATAGTGGATTAAACGAGGCCCTGAAAATGGAGCCTGAAGTTATCGTTGAAAAGGTTAAAAAATCAGGGTTAAGGGGAAGAGGGGGTGCAGGTTTCCCCACTGGCATGAAATGGCAACTATGTCGTGATGAAAAATCAGACACTAAATACTTGATTTGCAATGCTGATGAAGGAGATCCCGGTGCGTTTATGAATCGTTCACTCCTAGAAAGCGATCCTCATTCAATATTAGAAGGCATAGTCATAGCTGCCTATGCCATAGGAGTCCAAGAAGGTTACATATATTGCAGGGCGGAATATCCCCTTGCTTTAGAGACATTAAATCATGCCATCTCTCAAATGAAAGATGCAGGATTTTTAGGAGAAAACATTTTAGATTCTGGATTTAATTTTGACCTAAAAATAAAAGTAGGGGCAGGAGCTTTTGTTTGCGGTGAAGAAACAGCTCTTATAGCTTCAATTGAGGGTAAAAGAGGAACCCCACGCACACGACCGCCATTTCCCACCACTTCTGGTTTATGGGACAAACCCACTGTCATCAATAATGTGGAAACCATGGCGAGCGTTACTTTGATAATGCAGGAAGGCCCCTCAGAATTCAGTAAAGTGGGATCAGAGGACAGTAAAGGCACTAAAACATTTTCAATGGTGGGTAACATTTATCACACTGGATTAATAGAAGTGCCCCTTGGAACAACACTCAGAGAAGTAATATTTGCCATTGGAGGTGGAGTTGCCAATGGTAAAAAGTTTAAAGCAGTGCAAGTAGGTGGTCCCTCTGGAGGATGTATCCCTAAAGAATTCGTGGACACTCGTATAGATTATAGTTCATTAAATGTGGCGGGGGCTATTATGGGTTCTGGTGGTATGGTAGTTATGGATGAAGACTCCTGTATGGTGGATGTAGCACATTACTTTTTAAAATTCACCCAAAATGAGTCATGTGGAAAATGCGTACCTTGCAGACTGGGAACCAAGCAAATGTTAGACATACTAACTGACATAACTGAAGGAAGAGGCAGGAAAGATGATATAAATCTTCTGAAAGAACTCGCCCATGCCATAAAAGATTCATCACTATGCGGACTTGGTCAGGGTTCTCCAAATCCAGTTTTAACCACTTTAAGGTACTTCATGCCAGAATATGAGGCTCATATTCAAGATAAAGCATGTCCGGCCAACCATTGTAAAGAACTTATTTCCTACGTTATCATACCTGAAAAATGTACGGGGTGTCGTTTATGTCTGAAGTCATGCCCTGCAGATGCAATAAAAGGGGAAAAAAAGCAACCTCATTTCATCAACCAGAAAAAATGTATAAAATGCGGTAGTTGCATGGATTTATGTCAAGGAAAATTTGATTCAATAAAACGGGTTTCCCCACCCATAGAATAAAAAAATCTGATTTTAGAACCACGATAATTCAATTATACTAAAAGTAACGTAAAACATAAATTTAGAGGCATTTTAAATGGATGAAATAAAATTCACTATTGATGGGATACAAGTAAAAGCCCAAGAGGGAGACACAATTCTCCAAGCTGCCACCAGAAATGGAATTTATATTCCTCATCTCTGTTATCATCCTGATCTTAAACCTAGGGGTGCTTGTAGGTTATGTTTGGTTGAAAATGAAGATGGACGCCTAGTAACTTCTTGTGAAACCCTAGTAAAAGGAGGAATGTCAGTTTCAACAACCAGTAAACGTGTTGAAAATTCCCGAAAAATGGTAGCACAACTCCTCATTGCCAACCATGAATCAGAATGCCTTACTTGTGCACAGAACAATCAGTGCAAGTTACAAGAAATAGCATCTTTTTTTGGAATTGAAAATGAAAATATTTCCAATCTAAGACATTCACTACTTGAAGTCCCAGTTGATGAATCAAATCCTTTTTTTACTCGTGATTTAAAGAAATGTGTGCTATGTGGCATTTGTGTGCAGACATGTAGAGATCGTTTAGGCGTCAGTGCCATAGATTTTGGTTTCAGGGGATATGAAACTCGTATCACCACATTAATGGACAAACCAATCCTAGAATCAAACTGCGTATCATGCGGAGAATGTGTTGTGGCTTGTCCAGTAGGGGCTCTGGTTCCTAAAGAAAATCAAAAACCCTCTAGAGAAGTAAAAACCACTTGTACTTATTGTGGTGTTGGATGTGGACTGTACTTGGGTGTAAGAGGTGAAAAAATCATTAGTGCAAGAGGTGACCCAGAACACCCCTTAAGTAAGGGTAATCTCTGTGTTAAAGGTAGATATGGATTTAATTTTATTAATCATCCAGACCGGTTAAATAAACCTCTAATAAAGAAGAATGGNGCNTTTGAAGAGGTGGAATGGGATGAAGCTCTTGAATTTGCCGCACAAAAACTTTCTAAGTATGGTAATAACTCATTTTCAGCTATATCTTCTGCCCGTTGTACGAATGAGGATAATTACGTCTTGCAAAAATTCACTCGGCTAGTTATGGGAACAAATAATATTGATAACTCAGCTCGGTCATGTCATGCACCTTCAGTAGCGGCACTGGCAGAAAGTCTGGGTAGTGGGGCAATGAGCAACTCAATAGATGAAATACCGCATGCTAAATGTCTTTTTTTGATAGGTACCAATCCTACTGATAGTTACCCTGTTTTAAGTATGAGAATAATGGATGCTGTTAGAAATGGGGCTAAAATTATTGTAGCCGATCCTAGAAACATTGATATTGCTCGTCATGCGGATATAAACATCCAACACAATCCCGGAACTGATGTGGCTCTAATAATGGGCATGATTCAAGTTATAATCCATGAAGATCTCATAGATAAGGAATTCATCCAGGAACGATGTGAAAACTTCGAAGCATTGCTGGAATCTCTGGATGAGTTTGACTTGGAAACTGTGGAAGAAATCACCGGAGTAACTCAACGAAAAATAGTTGATGCAGCACGATTGTATGCTACAACAGATCCTGCTGCTATATTTTATTCATTGGGGATAACTGAACATTCTCATGGTACTGATAATGTTTTTGCCCTATCTAACTTGGCATTATTAACTGGAAACTTTGGCAAACCATATTCAGGGGTTAATCCTATCCGGGGTCAGAATAATGTTCAGGGTTCGTGTGATATGGGATGTTTACCAGACTCCTATCCGGGTTATCAGAAGGTTCAAAATCCAGAGGCTCAGAAGAAATTTGAAAAGGCCTGGAATTCTAAACTCAGCCCTAATGTAGGATTAAAAATTCTTGAAATGATGGAATCTGTCCGCAAAGGCGAAATAAAAGCCATGTATATTATGGGTGAGAATCCGGCACTTTCAGAACCAGATTCTTCCAACATTATCCAGGCTTTAGAATCAACTGAATTTCTGATTGTGCAAGATCTGTTCATGACGGAAACTGCTCTCAGGGCAGATCTGGTTTTACCAGGTGCTTCTTTCGCTGAAAAAGATGGAACTTTTGCCAATGCTGACAGACGTGTTCAAAGAGTGAGGCAAGTTATAAAACCGGTTGGCGATTCTAAACCAGATTGGCAGATTATTTCCGAAATAGCTCAAAAAATGGGAA
>JGI24709J26583_10001111_pt1 | contig 22807 bp, 17 predicted proteins | sample BioPla2DNA1_FD_26583 | JGI IMG/M metagenome (IMG submission 26583) | reverse complement strand
TGGCTATATCAATGGCAAATAAAATGTGATTTGTATCATTGATTTAATATTTAAAATAATGTATTATTATTAAAATTGTTAAAACAATTATTTACTAAACAAAAGCTTATTGATAATTGTTATCAATTACTGTTGACTTGGCTAAACAATTTATTTAAAATTATATTGTATACAATATAGAATTAAAAGACTATAGTTTCCCCAAAGGAGGATAGATATGAGACAAGAATGGCATGATTTTGAAGGAGGAAGCTGGACTACAGATGTTAATGTAAGAAGCTTCATACAACATAATTATACCCCATATTCGGGTGATGAATCGTTTCTGGTTGGTTCCACTAAGAGGACTTTGAAGCTTTGGGAGAAAGCCAAAGAGCTGATGAAATTGGAAAATGAGAAGGGAATTATTGATGCTGAGACCTTAAGACCATCCACCATAACGGCATTTGGTCCGGGTTACTTGGATAAAGAAAATGAAGTAATTGTCGGCTTTCAGACGGACAAACCGTTAAAAAGAGGAATAATGCCTAACGGCGGTATCCGTGTTGTCAAAAAGGCATTGGAATCCTATGGTTATACTCTTGACAAGACGACTGAAGAGATTTATACACAGAACAGAAAGACTCATAATGACGGGGTTTTTGATGCTTATACAGATGCAATGAGAAAGGCAAGACACTCAGGCATAATCACAGGACTTCCTGATGCGTACGGAAGAGGAAGAATAATCGGCGACTATAGAAGAGTTGCTCTTTATGGTGTGAATTTTCTGATTGAGGAAAAAAAGCATGAGAAAAAGCTTCTTGAAAATCCGAATCTTGGTTCTCCTGATATACGTCTGAGAGAGGAACTGTCGGAGCAGATTAAAGCCTTAATGCAACTGAAAGAGATGGCTGCATCATATGGATATGACATAAGTAATCCTGCGAGGGATTCCTTTGAGGCTACCCAGTGGACATATTTTGCTTATCTTGGTGCCATAAAGGAACAGGATGGTGCCGCAATGAGTCTTGGTCGTGTCTCTACTTTCCTTGATATATATTATGAAAGGGATTTAAAGGACGGAAAAATCACCGAAGAAGAGGTTCAGGAACTGGTTGATCAGTTTGTTATGAAGCTCCGAATGGTGAGGTTTTTACGTACACCTGAATATAATGATTTGTTTTCAGGTGATCCTACTTGGGTTACAGAATCTATCGGCGGCATGGGTCTGGATGGAAGAACCCTTGTAACAAAAACCAGCTATAGATTTCTGCATACTCTGTATAATTTGGGACCGGCACCGGAGCCTAATCTTACGGTACTTTGGTCAATATTTTTGCCTGAGCCGTTTAAAAAATACTGTGCAAAGGTTTCTATTGATACCAGTTCCATACAGTATGAAAGTGATGATATAATGAGAGAGTCATGGGGCGATGATTATGGAATAGCATGCTGTGTATCTGCCATGAGGCTGGGTAAGCAGATGCAGTTCTTTGGAGCCCGTGCGAATCTTGCCAAAGCATTGNTATATGCTATAAACGGAGGAAAAGACGAGATATCGGGAGAGCAGGTTGCTCCTATTTTTGCCCCTGTTACAAGCGAATATCTTGATTATGACGAGGTAGTATCGAAATTTGACCAGATACTTGATTGGCTATCCGAATTATATATTAATACACTGAATGTTATTCACTATATGCATGATAAATACAACTACGAGAGGCTTCAGATGGCACTTCATGATGTGGATATTCTTCGTACTGAGGCTTGTGGTATTGCCGGATTATCGGTTGTAGCCGATTCCCTGTCAGCGATAAAGTATGCTAAGGTAAAGGCAATACGTAATGAGGACGGTCTCGTTGTTGATTATGAAATAGAAGGAGATTATCCTGCTTTTGGCAATAACGATGACAGGGTAGATAAGATTGCGTATGAAGTGGTTGAGCGGTTTATGAATAAGCTTAGAAAGATTAAGACATACCGCAGTGCAAAGCAAACTCTCTCGATATTAACAATAACCTCTAATGTTGTATATGGTAAAAAGACAGGAAGTACACCTGACGGCAGAAAGAAAGGAGAACCTTTTGCTCCCGGTGCAAATCCTATGCATGGAAGAGATAAGAAAGGTGCGATAGCATCCATGGCATCTGTTGCAAAATTGCCGTATAAGCATGCACAGGATGGTATTTCTTATACATTCTCGATTGTTCCTAAGGCTTTAGGAAAGGATATGGATGACAGGATAAAGAATCTGGTTGGTATGCTTGACGGATATTTCCGCAGTAAGGGTCATCATATTAATGTTAATGTATTTGACCGTGAGACTCTGCTTGATGCTATGGAGCATCCTGAAAAATATCCGCAGCTTACAATTCGTGTATCAGGCTATGCAGTTAACTTCATTAAGCTGAACAGAGAGCAGCAGCTTGATGTTATTCATAGAACCTTCCATGAGAGATAAAATAAGATAAAAGTAAAATTTTTGCAATCGAAAACTGTTATATGATATCATATAATAATTCCTTTCGGATTTTGACAGGCTTGTTTCTTGGCAGTTCAATTTTACTGTAAATCGGTGGGGGCTATATTGCTTTATTAAAGAAATATTTCGCATTTATGCGGGTTGTGTGGTTTTTCAAACGTCTAAAAGGTTTATATGGTTTCTTACAAGAAGGGGGAGAATGGCATATGACAAGGCTTGGACGAATTCATTCATTAGAAAGCTTTGGTACAGTGGATGGACCGGGGATACGTTTTGTGGTTTTTATGCAGGGTTGTCCTCTTAGGTGTCAGTTTTGCCATAATCCTGATACATGGGATGTAAATGGCGGCACTGAATACACACCGGAAGCATTATTCAGTGAAATAATAAAGTATAAATCATATATGGATTACTCAGGAGGCGGAGTCACCTTTACCGGTGGCGAGCCTCTGCTTCAGGCAGAGTTTCTGGTAGAAGTGAGTAAGCTATGTAAGAATAAAGGAATATCAGTTGCTTTGGACACTTCAGGTTTCATTCTTAATGACAGCGTGAAGGAGCTTTTAGATTATACGGATTTGGTTCTGCTTGATATTAAGAATTATGATCCGATTGTATATAAGGCTATTACCGGGGTTAGTTTAAGCCCCACCTTAAAATTCCTGGACTATCTTAGAGAGAAGAATACAGCAACATGGGTGCGATATGTGGTAGTACCTCAGCTTACCGACAATTTGGATGGCGTGGTGAAGCTGTCGGAGCATCTTGACGGTTATTCGAATGTTAAGAAGATTGAGCTTCTTGCGTTTCACAAGATGGGCGAGTACAAATGGAAGGAGATGGAGATAGATTATAAGTTGACTGATACAAAGGAGCCAAGCAAGGAGCTTATGGATCAGATAGCGGCAATCATGAGGACAAACGGGAAAATTGTAACTTCAAACATATGATGGAGGTTGAACATGAAGATCTACTTAATACGTCATGGAGAGACAGATTGGAATCTTATAGGGAAAGTTCAAGGAAGGGAGGATGTACCTCTTAATGAGACCGGAAGAAGGCAGGTCAGAAAATGTGCCGCAGCCTTGAAAAATACAGAAGTAAAGATTATAGTAACGAGTCCTTTATCCCGTGCTGTTGAGACAGCAGAAATCATTTCAGATTCGATTGGAGGTTCAAAGATAATCATAGATGACGGATTGATAGAGCGGGATTTTGGCCGGTTGTCCGGTATATCTTATGATTCAAGGAAATTTTTTGATACATTTGGTTTTGAGGATACGATTGAACCGTTGGACAAGCTTAGTAAAAGGCTTGTTGATTGTATCTGTAAGTATGCAGCGAAATATAATAATCAAGATATTATAATGGTATCTCACGGTGCAGCTATAAATTCCGTTATAATGGTACTGACCGGCGGAGAAAAGGGTTCGGGAAAAACCGGATTGAAGAATGCATGTATTAATATTATTACATATGAAGATAATGAGCTTATACTGGATCATTTCAATCTGTCAGCGGAGGAGTTTATGGAATTACTGCCATAAAGAAAACTGAATGTGATGGCAGAAAAAATATTATATTTTACTCATATTGCGATAGTAAATGAGTAGAATATATGTAATAATATAGATAATATTTTTGTTGTGGAGATCTGTGGAGGTCAAAACCTGCGTTGAATGTTGTGTAACTTGAATTTTGCTCTGGAGGTCAAAACCTCCGTTGAATGTTATGTAACCTTGAATTTTGCTCTGGAGGTCAAAACCTCCGTTGAATGTTGTGTAACCTTATATTTTGCTGTGGAGGTTTNNAAATGAGAATTGGAACAGGCTATGATGTTCATAGGCTTGTAGAGAATAGAGAATTAATTATCGGGGGAGTAGCGATTCCGTATGAGAAGGGTCTGATGGGACATTCAGATGCGGATGTGCTTATTCATGCTATAATGGATGCCCTATTGGGGGCAGCAGCTTTAGGAGATATCGGGAGACATTTTCCTGATACGGATGAAGCTTATAAAGGAGCATCCGGCTTAGAGCTATTAAAAAAAGTTAAAGAGCTTTTAGATGATAAGCTGTATCTTATAGAAAATATCGATGCTACAATTATTGCCCAGAAACCTAAGCTTTCAGGATATATTCCTGAGATGGTGAGAAATATAGCGACAGTTCTTGAGCTTACAGATAATCAGGTTAATATCAAGGCAACAACTGAGGAAGGACTGGGATTTACAGGTGAAGGGTTGGGAATAGCAGCCCATGCCGTATGTCTCATTGAATCCATGATGAATTATCAAGTGGATGTTACTCCGGCATATAATGAAAAGGGCTGTAACGGCTGCGGAGGATGTCCAAAGAGACGGTAAAATTTTATCATACGAAACATATTGACAAATCAAATAACAATGCATAAAATGAATTAAAGCTTACAAATATATCTGAGTTAATGATAAAAGCGATGAACGGAAAAGTAACTCATGGGATTGTATCAGAGATGGGGTGTCACCGGCTGAAAGCACTCCTTACAGGAACTTGAGCGAAGTGCATCCGGGAGCTGATTCGGTGAGGGTTAACTTAGCCGAATCCGGTAACAGCCGTTATATGTATAAAGATGTGTGTCAAGTATGTATATGATATTGACATACAAGTAGAGTGGAACCGCGACTTATACCGCCTCTATATTAGAGGCGGATTTTTTAGTTTGAAGAAAATTGCGTCCTAACGAAACTCTTTCTTATGCAGTCAATAACGCTTAGGCTTTAACAGTTAACTGAATTTTTGTGATTATAATAACAGAAAGCATAATTGTTCCGGGGAGGTTAATATATGGGACTTATTAAATATATTAAAGAAGAAATGAGAATTATAAAGGAAAGAGATCCTGCCATTAAGTCTCCGCTTGAGATATTTTTATATCCGAGCTTTAAGGCAATATTAAGATACCGTATAGCTCACAAGCTGTATCTTAAGAAGCACTACTTTCTTGCCAGATGGATATCACAAAGGACTGCACGAAAGACCGGTATTGAGATACATCCGGGAGCAACTATCGGAAAAGGCTTGTTTATCGATCATGGCATAGGTGTGGTCATAGGAGAAACCACCGTCATAGGAGATAATGTAACTCTTTATCAGGGCGTTACCCTAGGAGGTACCGGCAAAGAAAAAGGCAAAAGGCATCCGACCATAGGCAATAACGTAATGATAAGTGCCGGAGCAAAGGTACTGGGCTCCTTCACAATAGGGGAAAATTCAAAAATAGGTGCGGGCTCTGTAGTATTATCAGAGGTACCTGCTAATTCTACCGTAGTAGGAGTACCCGGACGAATCGTAAAACGTGATAATGTTAAGATACCAAGAGAGGACTTGGATCAGGTTCACCTTCCGGATCCATATCTTAATGATATGAATAATCTCAAGAAGGAAAATGAATATCTGAAGAATGAGATAAAGAAGCTGTGCAGCAGGTTTGATGATATAAAGAGTACATGCAAAAAACTGGAGGAGTTGGACAGAATACTTGATGAGTTAAAGAAACAGGATAATGATAAAAAGGCCAAACAAGTTAAAGAATAAAGAAATAAGCAGAAAATAAGGTTATAATCAAATGATAATAACGCATTCAGGAGGAATAATATGAGAATATATAATACACTAACACAGCAAAAGGAAGAATTTATTCCAATTGAAAAAAACAAGGTGCGAATGTATGTCTGCGGACCGACCGTATATAATTATATCCACATAGGAAATGCCAGACCGGCCATTTTCTTTGATACGGTGAGACGATACTTTGAATACAAGGGCTATGAGGTTAATTACGTATCAAATTATACGGATGTGGATGATAAAATCATCAAGCGTGCACTTGAAGAGGGCATATCCTCTACTGAGGTTGCCGAGAGATATATTATGGAATTCAAGAAGGACATGGATATTCTCAATGTCCTTCCTGCCACCTGTCATCCGAAGGCAACCGAGGAAATCGATGATATGATCGAGATGATTTCCATATTAATTGAGAAGGGTTACGCATACGAGAAAAACGGAACGGTTTACTTTAGAACCAGAAGCTTTGAGGAATACGGAAAGCTTTCAAAGAAAAATATTGATGATTTGGAAGCCGGAGCAAGAATAGCGGTAAGCGATGAAAAGGATGATCCAATGGATTTTGTTCTTTGGAAGCCTAAGAAGGAAGGGGAGCCATATTGGACATCACCTTGGGGAGACGGTCGTCCGGGCTGGCATATTGAATGTTCGGTTATGAGCAGTAAGTATCTTGGTGACCAGATTGATATTCATGGCGGTGGTGAGGATTTGATATTTCCGCATCATGAAAATGAGATTGCCCAAAGCGAAGCAGCTACGGGAAAGCCATTTGCAAAGTATTGGATGCACAATGCTTTTATAAATATTGATAATAAGAAAATGTCAAAATCAGAAGGCAATTTCTTTACGGTCAGGGATATAACTAAGGAATATTCCGGACAGATTATACGCTTTTTCATGCTGAATGCACACTACCGCAGCCCGTTAAATTTCAGCAGGGATTTAATTGAGGCTGCCAAGAACTCGCTCACACGTATCATAACCTCTGTAGAACAGTTGGAATTTCTTCTGAAAAGTGATGCATTAACAAGTGAAGAGATATCTGACAGTGAAAGCAGTATATTGCAGGAAGCTGATTTACTTCAGAGAAAATTTGAGGATGCTATGGAGGATGACTTTAATACTGCAGATGCAATTGCTGCCATCTTTGAACTGGTAAAATTAGCAAATATTAATTGCAACTCAGACAACAGCATAAAATTTATTACATCTATGAGAGACAGAATTGTAGCCCTATGCGGCATACTAGGAATTGAGGCTCTGAAGGAGGAAGAGATTCTTCCTGAGGAAATTGAAAGACTTATAGAGGAAAGACAGACAGCCAGAAAAAATAAAGACTACGCCAAGGCAGATAAGATAAGAGATACTCTGCTTGAGAGAGGAATAATTCTTGAGGATACAAGAGAAGGTGTAAAATGGAAAAGAAAATAGATGCAGAACATTTAATATCCATATCGGATTATATAAGGAAGGCTTGGAATCTGCCGGATACGGATATCAGAGCCTATTCAGGTCTTACTTTGGCTTATATCGGAGATGCTATATATGATTTGGTGATAAGAACCTACGTGGTAGAGCATGGTAATGCACCGGTTAATAAGCTTCATAACAAGGTCATTAAATTGGTACAAGCCTCCGCGCAGGCAAAACTTTATCATATCATACAGGATAAGCTTACAGATGAGGAAGAAGCCATATATAAGAGGGGAAGGAATGCCAAGTCCTTCACCTCCTCTAAGAATGCGGACATTATCGAATACCGTACAGCCACAGGCTTGGAAGCCCTATTCGGATACCTCTACCTGACAGGGCAGACAGCCCGCCTCCTAGAACTCATCCACCCTGTACTATATTCGTAACAATTGGTAAGTTTTTCTTAAGCAATTTGCCATTCTTTTGCCTTATAAATATTCTAGAATATCCCCATGATGTGAAACGCTGGCAATGTTGACGTAAATTAGGAGAATTGATTATTGGATTAATTCTTCTGGGTAAGGAGGAAGGATGACGAAAAGAAGAACAACGAAAGGAAGAACAAGATTTTATTTTCTCTCAGTGCTGACACTTGTGATAATGGCACTGGGAATGCTTATGAGTATAGGGGCAAATCAGCCCCGCAATGTAATCGCAGCAGAAGATAAAGCAGAAATTATTGATTTCAGAATTATTGGAACCACAGACCTGCATGGACAGCTTAACAGCAAGGACTATGAGCGGGGAGTAGATTTTAATTATGGCGGTCTTGCAAGAGTTTTTGATCTTATTAAGAAGACTAAGGCAGAACTGCCGGAGGGAAACACCATTACTCTGGATGCAGGCGATGTATTATTTGATTATACAACAGAATATATATTTTCAGCGAACCAAGAGGAAATCCAGCCGATTTATAAGGCTATGAAGCATGTTGGATATGATGCCATAACACTTGGTAACCATGAATTTGACTATGGTTATGATTACATACTGCGCCAATTGGATGGCTCCGGTCTTAGAGATATTACAGTGGTGTCAAATGTTACTGATGCCCGGACAGGGGAGCATCCGTTCTTGGAAAATATGCTTATAACCCGTATGGTTAAGACCAGAACCGGTAAGGAGATTGAAGTAACGATAGGAATTATCGGACAGACTGTTCCTGCATTTGCAAGCAAAACCCACAGCTATACAGGCATATTAATCGGCGAAGATATGGTGGAGAATGCAAGGACTCAGGCAGAAAAATTAAAGGAGATGGGAGCGGATATTATTATTGCCCTGTCTCATACGGGAATAGGACCGGAGAATCCGGAGCCTTATTTTAAGAATGTTGCCTATGCTTTAACGAAGATACCTGAGATTGATGCGGTAATAGCAGGACATGAACACGATTTATACCCTACAACCGATATGTCCTCTACCTTTTATAATCTTTCAGGGGTTGATAAGAATACTTACCTAATGAACGGAAAAAATGTTGTAATGGCAGGTGACAGAGGAAGGGCAATTGGTGTAATTGATCTTGTCCTTGAGGTTAAGGGTGATTCTGTTAATATTGTTAATCGAAAATCCGATCTGCGGATGGTGAATGAGAAAACCACGGAAGAAGATTCAACAATTGCTGAGATGTTTGGTGGATGGGAAGAAGAGCTGCTTGATTATGCAACGGATATTCTTGCTCAATTGGAACCGGGCACGTCATTGCAGAATTATTATGGCTTATTAGCAGACAATGCTGCCATACAATTACTTAACGACTCCAAGATACATTATGCTTTGAATCGTATTAAATCTACAGAGAAGAAGTATATGGATTATCCTATAATAGCGGCTTCAACATATGAAAGCTTTGGTGTTAAGTCGATATATGATTTTGTTGACATTAAGGATAAGATTACAGAAGCGAATTTGGCAACACTACAGAATTATAACAGCTATCTGTATGTATATACAATTACAGGAGCTCAGCTGAAAGAATGGCTAGAGTGGTCTGCCAGTGCATATGAAACCATTGTAGTAGAAACACCTTGGCAGGATTCTACCATGTCTTCTTTGATGAAGGAAACCGGGCTTAAGTCTTTAATTCGTGAGGAATGGCTGAATGATTGGAGCAATTTTTATGTGTTTGATGGAATAAGCTATCAAATTGATCCGTCAAAGTATCCCAGATATGATTTTTCGGGAAATCGGATCAGTAATAACAGAAGAATATCAAATGTATACTATCAAGGAAAAGAAGTTACAGATGATATGGAGCTTCTGATAGCCACCAACAAAATTACCAGACCAACCGCTGCAAATCAAGGGATAGAGAATCAGTCAGTTCTTAGAGGCTTTATAAGGAGTCAGGCGATACTGGCAAACTATATTCGTCAGCTTTCAAAGAGTGGAACTATAATGCCGCAGGTTGACCACAACTGGAAATTATTATTACCCGGAAATTATCAATTTATTGTAAGGGTGCCATATTATGCCAAGGATTTGTTTGAAGAAACATCTTGGTATAGGACGTACTTGACTCAGAAAGATGGATACAGATATTATGCTGCAGGATATCAGACAGATTTGAAGGATAATACAGCTCCGCATATGGTTGTAGCTCCCCTGATAACGAATCCTACAGCAAGCCCCTATGAGATAGCCGTACAGGCTGCTGATGATTCACAGATAAAGCTTCTTAAAGTTCTGGACGGAGAATATGATATAGACTATGATGCCTGGATTATAGGCAGAGATATCCCAAGCAATGGATTTACTGTAAGAAAAAACAGTATATATACTATTTATGCTGAGGATATTAATGGTAATAAAACAATTAGAAAGGTAGTTGTTGATAACTTTAATGATAATCTTTTACCCAGACCGATTGTAGACAACTACACGAACAGGAAACAAAGAATAAGCGGAAAGGCAGAGCCTAATACGGTCTTGGTGATTGAGACACCAAACCGCATATATGAAGAGAAAATAAATGGAAGCGGTACATTTTCAGTAGCTCTTCCCGGACAGCTGGCAGAAACCTATATTACACTGTATGTCAGAGATGATGAAAGAGGACTGGAAAGTGAGCGTGTTGAGGTCAGAATTAACCGTACAGGTCCTAATCAGCCTTTAGTAAACCCTGTTTACAACAATGATAATTATATTACAGGAAATGCACGTGATAATATAACCTCAGTCTTAGCCATTATAGATGATACTGTATATGTATCCGATGACGGCGGCAGGGAGTTATTTGAATCAAACAAGGAAATATACGATCCTAAGCTAAAAATTGTTGAAACCTTAGTAAATGTATCCTATGATGGTCAGTTTATTATTTTATTACCACCTCAGACAGCCGGTACTTCCATACAGATTTATGCTATGGATCATGTGTCAAGAAACAGCAGGGTGAGTACGGTTACGGTCGATAAAGCTGCTCCAAATGCACCTGTTGTCAACGAGGTCAGTAATATTGAGAGAACAATAACGGGGCATGTTCCATCTGAACCTAATATAAAGGTCGAGCTGCACCTTAATAGGAAGGTATATACTACAAAAACTGATAAAGAAGGAAGATTCTCATTTGAATTTGATGATCAGCTTTATGCCGGACAATCGCTTCTTGTTGTTGCAACTGACGTCAAGTATGGCAAAGAAAGGTACAGTTATCCGATTGAAGTAGTCGTTAGTGACATAGAAGCTTATATAAGACCGAATTCCACTAATTTGATTTTAAATCGTGTTACCAACAAATCCAATTTGATATCGGGCTATTATTATGCGGGCGGTAATGTATATGTTGCAATTGCAAAAGGTGAGGGGAAGGATTTTAGAAGCAGTATATATAATATTCCGACCAATGAGAGTTCAAGATTTGTTCATTATCTGGATGAGAAATTGGATATAGGAACAAAGGTCTATGCCATGGTCAGATTTGTTGACGGCAGAATCCTATTGGCACAATCATTTACAGTAATTGCAGGAAGACCGGATATGCCTGTCCTTCTGAGTGAAATTACTAATACAGATAAAATTGTAAATGTAGTGGCTGTCAAGGATGTAGAGATTGAACTGATAATTGGCAAAAAGAAATATACTACCAATGAATATTATTATGACGAAGCATTAGGAAAATATATTTACACATTGGCAACAGACAGAGATGTGTCAGGAACCGTAGTAAAAGTTACAGCTTCTAATCAGGTCGGAACCAGTGATCCTCTGATTACAGAGCTTGTAAAGGTCTCACCGGATCCTCCTAAAGTAAACAAAGTATATGAAGGTGATACAATTATTACAGGTTCAATAGAACTTCTGGATTATGTGATTCCTCAGGAGGAGGGCAATGAAATCACAGAAGAGGTTCCAAAGGAATTTGAGGATGCAGTATCGGAGGTCGCCAGAACGCAGACCAAGGTATATGCACAGATTGGGAATAAGAAATATAAAGGAACAATAGACAATAAAGGTAATTTCTTTGTTGAAATTCCTGAACAAAAAGAGGGAACACCTATAAAGCTTTGGGGTACGAATAAAGCGGGAAGGGGACCGCTTATAAAGATTGTTGTTGAAAAGAAAAATTAGAACAGCCAAAAAATAATGCATGCTTGAATAAGGAGCACATGGAATTCTTATTATAAGATACTTTGTGCTCCTTATTTTAATATGATTCTGATGTATTTTTTGATATTTGTACTTCAATATTATATAATAAAACCGGAGATACAAACAATTATACCAGAGAAGAAATAAATTAGTGTAAGTCCGTTTATCTGTTTGGTTTATCAGAAGAAGATTATGGAACCATGTGGAAAACAGGTGCGTCTAATTATTAGTGATATAAAAGTCTTCAGGCTAAAGAAGGGATGGAGGGTTATTATGAAAAAAATTAGGATTATCGTGATACTTATTATGATTTTTACATTAGGATCAATTTTCGCAGCTTGCAGTAAGAGTGCAAAATATGATATCAAAGGTCCTGTTCAGGGCAGTGGATCATATGAATATGACAAGGACGATGCCCCAATGGAAAATAATTATGGGAGAGACCAATCAACAGAAGAATCAGGGCTCACAAGTATAAGTCCAATTACTTCAGGAAGTACAGATAACACATCAATGGATAAAATTATTACAAGGGTAAGTTTAGAGGTAGAGACTCAGGAATTTGATACGCTTGTCAGTATCATAAAGGATGAGATTGTAAGGCTTGGAGGCTATGATGAAAGAACAGAAATTAGCGGGAAAAGCTATTACAGCAGCAGAAACTTAAGACATGCTTATATAGTTGCCAGAATTCCAAAGGACAGACTGAATGAATTTGTTACGGTTGTTAAAGATAATGGAAATGTTATTAATGAGAATTCATCATCAGATAATGTTACCCTTCAATATGTAGATACCATGAGTCGCAAAAAATCTCTGGAAATTGAACAGGAGAGGTTATGGTCATTATTGGAAAAGACCGATAACNTGGAGGATATAATAGCACTGGAAAGTCGTTTAAGCTCGATTCGTTATGAACTTCAGATGTATGAGACCGAGCTTAGGACTATTGATAACAAGGTGGAATACAGTACTGTTACCATATCAATTAATGAAGTTGAACGCATGACACCTACCAGCGAAGAGAAGGAGACAGTATTCACCAGGATTAAAAACGGATTCAGTGAAACCGTTTATAACATAACAGAAGGTCTGAAGGATTTCTTCGTTTGGTTTGTAGTGAACCTTCCTTATCTCATTATATGGGCGGTTATAATCACAGCTACTGTATTTATAATAAAAAGGATTTATAAAAAGAAAAGGAACAGAAGAGATTATGCCCCCAAAATAGATATAAGAATAAAAGATGAAAATATCGATAAACNAAAATAACTNACAGCCTGTTCTCAGATTCTTAATTAAAACCGGATATAAAGGATATTAAGTCGATTCTCCTCATTCGAAATAACTGGAAATATATGGGTATTAATGCTACGATAAATAAGTTACCATAATCTTTACAGTTTATTGAATGAGGAGATATTATTATGAGACGAATCATTATATTATTATGGCTTATGGTTGTAGGTATTACAGGAGTGATAAAGACAGAATTGAACACCATTTATAGCCTTTATCCGTCAAAAAAGCAAATAACAGACAATTATTTGTATCCTATGNATGCACTGGATCTTGTTAAGGAAGCATATGCTACTAATTTTACGAAGGTCAATTTACAGGATGATACTAATTATTATTTCTACAAGCTTGATTCGGCAGATTATTATTTGGTTTATGAGGATACGGATGATATAACAGGGTATTATCTAATTCATCTGTATGAATTTGTTATTGACGATACAGATACAGGGATTGGTCATACTGTAACATATGGCTGGTATTGGGTTAACCCATATACCGGTGATATATGGGTTTATCCATAACCGGATACTCTTTCATTAGCTGTAGCTACAGGGATATCATGGACCATTTTCCACTTGAGAATCGCCTGAAGCTTACAATCAACCTAAACATCTGATCTAAGCCTAAGGCTATCCAAGCACCGTATAAATCAAGTCCTAAAGGAAAGCAAAGCAACCAGGTAAGAAAAGGTCTTATAAGAGCAATGCTGATGAAAGATGTTACTGCTGTATAGGCTGTATCTCCGGCACCTCTAAGGCATCCGCTCATAACTACTTGTGAAGTTTGGGCATGGGTAGTGAAGGAGGCGATAATCATTATACTTGCTCCTAATGATATGATGGCCTGTTCATTACTAAAGAGCGATACCAAAAATTCTCCACCGAACATAAATACAAAGAATATAACCGTAGAGACCATAAATGCCAGTCTCTGTCCGGTTTTGCCGTATATTATGGACAAATCCGATCTTTTTGCACCAAGATTCTGACCAACCAAAGCTGATGCAGCGATGGATAACCCGTCACCAAATGAAAAGGACAGTGACAGAATATTCATGCATATTAAATGAGTAGAATATGATGTGGTTCCCAATCTTGCTATAATTGCTGCATAAGCAAAGAAACCGATTCTCATGAACACCTGCTCAACAAATGCACTTGAGCTTACCTTTAGTATTGGATTTAATATATTTCTTCTAAATGTCCATATCGATTTATGATAGAAGCTCAGATAATTATGCCTTCTAAACATAGTAGCCGTTGATATTATAAAGGCAACGCAAGCTCCCATTGCAGTAGCTATGGCGGCACCGGCTACCTCAAGTCTGGGGAATATCCAGATACCGTTTATCAGCAGATAGTTAAAAACTATATTAACCAGATTGCTGGCTATATTTGTCCACATGGATATTTTGGTTTTTCCGCATCCTCTTTGAGCAGCATTAATGGTTAGATTCAATGACTGAAACGGGATGCTGAACATAATGATTCTAAGATATGTCACGGCATCCTTTATATAAGAATTCTCAGCACCTGCAAATAAGAGAATTGGTCTTGCGAATACATATCCCAATACGGACATTGTCAAAGAAATTATGGTGGAGAGCAGAATGCCTGTCCTAAGGACATTATTAGCTCCTGTTTGATTCTTTTGTCCTTTTCTTCTTGCGGTAACAGCCGTGATACCGACATTCAGGGAAAAAATCATAGCCAACAGGATATACTTTGGCTGATTTGTTATTCCTACGGCGGCGATTGCATGTTTCCCCAGACCACCGACCATCATGGTATCAACTGCACCTACAAGTCCGACAAGAAGAGCTTCAAGGGCTGAAGGCCATGCCATTTTTATAAAATTATTATAAACGGTTTTTGTCNGAGGTAAGTCTCCTATAATCTGATTGGGCTTTATCATACCTCTAACCGTAAAAAANTTCTTCAATGTAATTCATCTCCAATTCCAATCTCAATAAATAAGCCGCATGTTCTCNATAATATATAACATTGTAAATTATATCATTTTGATACTAAAATTCAATGTGTTTTGCAATAGCACGATGTAAATGCCGTTGATAATTGCCTTTTTATTAAAAAAATGCTAGAATATTTTATATTAGTTGATTGTTTATTGGCATTTGTAAATACTATAAGTATTGATAAATTAATCTTAAGGAGGAGCAGCCTATGAATATACCAACGCCGCACATTGGAGCCGGGGAGGGCGATATAGCTAAAACTGTCCTTATGCCCGGAGATCCGCTAAGAGCAAAATTTATAGCTGACAATTATTTGGATGATGTTGTATGCTTTAACGAGATCAGGAACATGCTTGGTTTTACGGGAACATATAAGGGGAAAAGAGTTTCAGTAATGGGAAGCGGTATGGGTATGCCGTCTATGGGTATATATTCCTATGAACTGTTTAATTTTTATGATGTGGAAAATATTATAAGAATCGGATCCGCAGGCGGTATAGCAGATGATATTAAGCTGAGAGATATTGTAATCGGCATGGGAGCATCCACAAACTCAAAATATGCTGAACAATATAAGCTTCCGGGAACATTTGCACCTACAGCGGATTTTGGACTTCTTAGAAGGGCTGTGGAAGCGGCAGAGAAGCTTGGGATTAAAACAGTGGTAGGAAATATTCTGTCCTCTGATACTTTTTATGATGATAATCCCGATGCCAACTCATTGTGGAAAAAAATGAATATTTTATGTGTGGAGATGGAAGCAGCTGCTCTATATATGAATGCAGCCAGAGCCGGGAAGAAGGCTCTGTGTATACTGACAATTTCCGATCATGTCTTTACAAAAGAAGCATTATCTGCACAAGACAGACAAAACACCTTCCATGAAATGATGGAGATCGCTTTGGAAACTGTATAAAACTTAATATTATGAAGAAGGGTTTATAATTAATATTATTAATACAATTAATTCAGTAGAATTAAACTGTATTCAAGGAGGATATTATGGAGCATGATAAAAATCAGGTGCGCAGTCTGATATGTCGTGAAAAAGGTGAATTAATATCAAAAAATGAGTTGGTAAGCCGTTCTGTTATTAGGAATCTGATTAGAGAAGCCATATCAGCTATGGAGAAGGCTTATGCACCATATTCCGGTTTTAAGGTGGGAGCAGCTTTGTTAACGGCTAAGCAGAAGATTTATACCGGATGTAATATTGAAAATGCCTCATATTCGCCGACAAATTGTGCTGAAAGAACCGCTTTTTTTAAGGCGGTCAGTGAAGGGGAAAGAGAGTTTGCTGCGATTGCCGTTGTAGGAGGTAATGATGGTGTAATTAAGGATTATTGCCCTCCCTGCGGTGTATGTCGCCAGGTTATAAGAGAGTTTGTTAACCCCCGCAGGTTTCTGGTGATTGTAGCGAAATCTGAAGAAGATAATCTAGTATATTTCTTGGATGAGCTGCTTCCGATGGGTTTTGGACCGGAGCATATTAACCATTAAGATATAAAAAATAATATAATAATAATTAAAACGGTGCCGGGCACCGTTTGATTATTATTTTTACTAAAATATTTATTATATTTTTTGCACATAATTATTAGATAAAGTAATGAATAATAGATAATTATGTTGATTTTTAAGCTTTTAAAGAAAAGTTGATTATGGTATACTCTTACAAAGTAGCTTGTACCTGCTGCGGTTTAAGCTATTATACGATATCAACCTGAAAGGAATTGATAAGAATGTACTCATTTGATGATGTTAAGGCATTTGACCCGGAGATAGCTGATGCGATAACCTTAGAAATTGGGCGGCAGAATAATCATATTGAACTTATTGCTTCAGAGAATTTTGTAAGTAAAGCGGTTATGGCAGCCATGGGAAGCCATTTAACTAATAAGTACGCTGAAGGATATCCTGGAAAGAGATATTACGGCGGATGTGAATTTGTTGATATTGCTGAGAATCTGGCTATAGACCGGGCTAAGAAGCTGTTTGGCTGTACTTATGCCAATGTTCAGCCTCATTCAGGAGCACAGGCTAATATGGCAGTATTTTTTGCCTTGCTTAAGCCGGGAGATACGGTAATGGGAATGAATCTTAACCATGGGGGACATCTGACACATGGCAGCCCTGTAAATATGAGCGGCAGTTATTTTAAGATTGTTCCTTACGGGGTAAATGACAACGGCTATATAGATTATGATGAGGTCAGAAGTATTGCTCTTGAGAATAAGCCCAGATTAATTATTGCAGGTGCAAGTGCTTATGCAAGACGGATAGATTTTAAGAGGTTTAGAGAGATAGCTGATGAGGTAGGAGCATTTCTTATGGTAGATATGGCTCATATAGCAGGACTTGTTGCGGCAGGATACCATGAAAGCCCTATACCTTATGCTCATGTCACCACTACTACAACACACAAGACCCTGCGGGGACCACGCGGAGGAATGATTCTGTCCGATAAAGAATTCGCAGATAAGTATAAATTGAACAAATCAGTTTTCCCGGGAATCCAAGGAGGACCATTAATGCATGTTATTGCCGCCAAGGCGGTTTGCTTTAAGGAAGCTTTGGAGCCTGACTTTAAGGATTATGCAAGAAGAATAATTGAAAATGCACAGGCTCTTGCGAATGGATTAATGAAGAGAGGCTTTAATTTGGTATCAGGAGGTACCGATAACCATCTGATGCTGGTTGACCTTCAGAACATGGGTGTAACCGGTAAGGATGCTGAGAAGCTTCTGGAGAAAGCGAATATCACATGTAATAAGAATACGGTTCCAAATGATCCGGCATCACCATTCGTAACCAGCGGAATTCGCCTTGGAACAGCAGCAGTGACCACCAGAGGTCTGAATGTTGAGGATATGGATGTGATAGCTGAAGCAATTTATCTTCTGATCAAGGATGCTAAGGCTAACAGGGAATTGGCTATGAAGATGGTAAAGGAGCTTACTGACAAGTATCCGTTATATTCTATATAAATAATAAGAACTGTTTCAAATAATAAGAACTGCTTCACAGCGTAGGTTTGGGCTATGCTGTAGAGCAGTTCCTTTTTTATTATAACATGTCATTAATTTATATATTCGTATTTTTTTATAAAGCTTATTCCTATAGCACCGGGACCGGTATATGTGCCTATTGTTACACCTATCCGGAATATTGGGAGAGTAAGCTTTCTGTTAAAATATGTCTCAAGCTTCTCCTTAAGATAATGTGCATCATCTGAAGTAGTGGCATCTACAACGCAAAAATCATATTCGGATGGATTTTCACCTGTTTCATGAAAATATTCCACTACCATTTCAAAGACCTTATCAAGTGCTTTTTTCCTGCCGCGAATATTAGAATATGGAATCAGTTCGGCATCCTTAAGCTGAATAAGAGGCTTCAGATCAAGCAAATCTTTTGCAAGAGAAATAACCTTGCCGATTCTTCTGCCCTTAGCAAGGTACTCTAATGTATTTAATGTAAACATAATCCTTGCAGTGGTTTTCAATGTTTCTGCTTTTTGAGTCGCTTCCTCCAAGGATAATCCTGCTTCCTTCATAGCCGCTGTCTGCAAAAGCAGTATTCCCTGCCCGCCGGTAGCCTGTGTGCTGTCTATAACAGATATAACGGAATGAGGATACTGCTCCTCTAATATTTGTTTAGCGTTTATTGCCGATTGATAAGAGCCGCTGAGCTTCTGCGAAAGGCATATGCATAGAATGTCGCAGCCTTCTTTAAGAACCGGCTTAAACATTGAGATATAGTCGTTTACAGAAGGCAGGGATGTCTTAGCATAGATGTCCTTCGATTCCAGCGTTTCATAAAATGCCTCCTTGGTTATATCAATATTTTCTTTATAATAATTCACCTGATCAAAGCTTACATAAAAGGGTATAAGCCCAATTTGATGCTTCTTAAGCAGATTATCAGGCAAATCGCACGAGGAATCGCTAAATATTTGATAAGGCCGCATGGCAATCCTCCTAAATCAATTTATATTATTTCACAACATATAACGGAGGATTTATCCTCCTCAATAAATTTGTATTATTTCACTACATACACCGGAGGATTTATCCTTCCTCAGTAAATAATAATATTTCACCGCATACAACGGAGGGTTTGTTCTCACTTACATAACCTTATATCGTGGTTTTCATTACTACATCTATTGTAAACTATTGTTTGTTAATATTCAATAAAAACTATGAAAATATTCTACATAGTTTTCTTAATAAATATTTGTCGCATTTGTAAATATACGCTATACTATTATTGATTAATTTAAACATCCGAATAACGCGAGTATAATATAAAACCGGTAAGGGATGCAGAGGATAAGTATCAGACCGACCTTGCCGCATAACGCAAGTATAATAGGAAAGTTGGTAAGTAATGTCTATAAGTTTATATATAACAGAGAAACCAAGCGTGGCATTGGAATTCGCAAAAGCATTGAAAATATCAGGAAAAAGGAAAGACGGATATATAGAATCTGCAGACAGTATAGTTACCTGGTGTGTAGGTCATCTTATCACTATGAGCTACCCGGAAGCTTATGATCCGGCATATAAAAAATGGAGAATGGAGGCTTTGCCTTTTCTTCCAAAGGAATTCAAATATGAAGTAATACCTAACGTAAAAAAGCAGTTTAATATAGTTAAAGAGCTCTTAAACCGAAAGGATGTAAGTACTATCTATGTCTGCACAGACTCCGGACGGGAAGGAGAATACATATACCGATTGGTAGATCAGGCTGCCAAGGTGCCGGATACCAAGATTAAAAAGAGAGTATGGATAGATTCACAGACAGAGGAAGAGATCCTTAGAGGGATTAGAGAAGCCAAGCCATTAAGTGCTTATGATAATCTTTCAGATGCAGCATATCTTAGGGCTAAAGAAGACTATCTTATGGGGATTAATTTCTCTCGGATTCTGACATTAAAGTATGGGAATTCAGTTCAAGGCTTCTTGCAATCAAAAAAATGGTCTGCAATTTCTGTAGGAAGAGTTATGACATGTGTGCTTGGTATGGTTGTAAGAAGAGAAAGGGAGATAAGAAGCTTTGTTAAGACACCATTTTATCGGGTCCTTTCATCTTTTGATATAAAAACTGATGAATATAACGGTGAGCTTGTCGGAGAATTTAAAGCTGTGGAAGGTTCGGCTTATTTTAACTCACCATTATTATATAAGGATAACGGATTCTTAGAAATAGCATCCGCTGTGAAGCTTATTAATCAGTTGGCGAAAGAGCGACCGTCATATAATGAGGATGGCACTTGGAACAGCGATAATTCATATGATAATCAGCTGTTTGGAACTATTACACAGCTGGAAAAGAAAAAGGAGAATAAGAATCCTCCTCTTCTGTATAACCTTGCTGAGCTTCAGAATGACTGTTCCAGAATTTATAAAATTAGTCCCGATGAGACTTTAAAGATTGTCCAGGAGCTCTATGAAAAGAAGCTTGTTACATATCCAAGAACAGATGCAAGAGTGCTGTCTGCTGCCGTAGCAAAGGAAATAGGAAAGAATATAAGAGGTCTGGTAAGCTATTCAAAGCTAAGCAAATATGCAGAAAAAGTTCTGGCTGCCAATGCATTTAAGGGTATAGAAAAGTCCAGATATGTCAACGACAGCAAGATTACCGATCACTATGCCATTATCCCTACCGGACAGGGTATCAGTGCTCTGGATAGTGTATCGGCGACTGCCAAGAAGGTATACGAAACCATTGCCAGAAGATTTCTCAGTATTTTCTATCCGCCGGCTGTCTATCGCAGAATTAATATTACAGTTCAGATAGAACAGGAGTCTTTCTTCTCGTCTTTTCGAATGCTGGAGCAGGTAGGATATTTTGAAGTGGCAGGCGTTCCTTCTAAGGATAGGTTGAATAGTATTAACAGGCAAGATAAACAGACTGACACAGAGGAGAATGATGAACCTCAGAATGATATAAAGGATCAGAGTTTCATAGAAGCTATAATGAAGCTCAAGGCAGGAATGAAGCTTGCTGTTAATGGACTAACGATAAAGGAGGGCGAGACCTCCGCACCCAAGAGATACAGTTCGGGTACCCTTATTCTGGCAATGGAAAATGCCGGTCAGCTTATAGAGGATGAAGAGCTTCGTGCACAAATCAAAAGCAGCGGTATCGGAACCAGTGCCACCCGGGCGGAGATACTGAAAAAACTCATCAAGATTTCATATCTTAAACTGAATAAAAAGACACAGATAATAACTCCTTCTCTGCTTGGAGAATTGGTGTATGAAGTGGTCAATGCTTCAATAAAATCACTTCTTAATCCGGAGCTTACTGCAAGCTGGGAGAAAGGACTTGCTTATATAGAAGAAGGCAATATCACTAAGGAAGAATATATGGATAAGCTTGAAGGATTTGTCAGACGTATGGTAGACAGTGTTAAGGTATTGGACAATCAAATGCTGTTAAATAATAATTTCAGACAAGTATCAAACTATTATAAATAAAATTACCGTCCTGGAGGATGGATCTACAGAAGAACTGCTATGTGAAATTGAATATCTTTCTCCATATTATCCATTGGAGCCATATCGCATATATGACGGCGAAAAAGGAAAGGTTATATTGGGTCTTGGCTTAATGCTTCCTAAAGGCTATAAAGCATTATCTCCGGGTCGGGATTGTGATCTATATATAGAAGTTGAGCTCGATATAGCCGTAAATCAAACATCAGTATACGAAGATATGTGGGTAACGACCAAACCTGCCAAGATGACATATGATGTGGGCGAACCACTGGATCTTACGGGTATCATGGTAAGAATTAAAAATTCCGAAGGCTCGGACATTTATATCAGTGCCGATAAGTTCTCACAATATGGACTTAAGTTACATCTTGGCTCTGAGGACGGAAGGACAATATCGGCCACGGAAACCGTAACAGTGGATATGTGCGACAAATACATTTACATTGTTAATACTGTTAATCAAACTTCGGCCTACTTTGGACCTATTACTGTCAATCCATATATAGTAATGTCGGGATCGCCCATAACCGCTAATTATACTCTGGATAAAGATGTACATGCAACAGATCTATTGGGCGTGCTTATAAATATATTTGATTCTAATTATGTACCAATTGAAGTAATTTTAGAGGATGGTTCAACAGCATATTTGCAATGTATGATGATAGCGTTTTCTATGAAAAGTTTGAACAGTCCGGTTTATGATGGCTCAAGCGGTAAGGTTAAATTAGGGCTTGGTTTGTTGCTTCCGGAAGGATATATAATGTCGGTCGATTCAGGTAAAACTTATGATTTATGGGTGGAAATAGAAGTTGATATAACCGTAGACCAAACCTCAAAATAATAGATAATGTGTGCAGCGATAACCCCCCCCGGCTGACAGCA
>JGI24709J26583_10001104_pt1 | contig 22888 bp, 19 predicted proteins | sample BioPla2DNA1_FD_26583 | JGI IMG/M metagenome (IMG submission 26583) | reverse complement strand
CCACGTCGCCGTGGACACCCTTGCTCTTGGCTAACGGTTCCTACTACCAAGCCCGTAGTGGACTTTCACCACCAAGTTGTTGCCCATGCTGGGCACACAAACAAAAAGTCCCGAGATCCAACAGCTGTTGAATCGGGACTTTTGGCGTGCCCAAGAGGAGTCGAACCCCTAACCTTTTGATCCGTAGTCAAACGCTCTATCCAATTGAGCTATGGGCACATAGATTTGTTGACACATAATATAATAATATAAACTGCAAAAAAAATCAACAACATTATTTTCTATATCTTAAAACTTAATAAAATTATTTCACACGATGCCAAAACCCTTTATATTATTGTTTAAACTTTCGCATTTTTTAAAAGAACGCACTATATCAGGTTTATTATTCCTGTAACATGTCAATTTTATATGATATAATTAGAAATGTTTGAGAAGAATATTTTCCCATTATAATGAGGGGATGATTTAATGTTTTTTGAGTCTTACAAATCCATATTGTATTCGGATACTCAGGTTCCGGATATTTTTATCACCGAGTACATGCCTTTACTCAACTGTGATAGTGTAAAGGTATATTTGTATTGCCTTTTTTTAAGTAAACATGGCAAAAATGCCTCTACCGAAGAATTTGCCAAAAGTCTTGGCCTTGAAACTGTAAAGGTTAAAGAGTGCATTACACAGCTTGAAAACCTCGGCGTACTCTCCTGGAAAGAAAATGGCATTGTGTTGCATGACCTTAAAGAAAAAGAAATCAAGAAAATGTACCGTTTAAAAACCACTTCAACACCGGAAGAGGCTATATCGAACTGCAGAAAAAATAAAAAGCGGAACCAAATTATTTATACCATTAACAACACATTTTTCCAAGGTGTAATGTCTCCATCCTGGTATACTGATATTGATGCATGGTTTGACAGGTACAAATTCGATGAGGATGTAATGCTTTCGTTGTTTCAATATTGCTTTGACCAGAAGGGTCTGGTTAAACCTTACATAGAAAAAGTTGCTGAAAATTGGAAAAGTAGAAACATAAGAAACTCCTTTGACTTGGACAACTATTCTATTGAATATAAAAAGTTTAAGGACGTGAGGGTCAAAATAGTAAAAAAACTTAAACTTAATAGAAATCTTACCGAATATGAGGAGGAGTACGTTACCAAGTGGGTTATGGACTATGGATACAACTTTGAGATTATTGAGCTCGCACTCAAAAAGACCACCTCAAAAACTAACCCGAATTTTAATTACCTAAATAGCATTATATCCGATTGGCACAACAACAACCTCAAAACAAAAGAAGATATTTTAAAATATGAAGCCGCAAGGAAGATTAAGAACTCTGCCAAAAAAACTAATGCGGTTTCACCAGTGCCTCAAAAGGAAAACTATGAACAGAGAAAATATAATGACGACTACCTTAACAGCCTTTATGAAAATGCATAAATCTTCTTTACAAGGAGGCATCATAAATATTAGCCATGAATAACAGCATTCACCGAATAATATTAAATGAATATGAAGCAAAACAAAAATTAGCCTTTGATAGGGTTCAATTAAAAAAGGATAATGTTTATAAAAAAATACCTAGGATTGAGGAAATAGACCGTGAAATTCAGCTTACCGGAGTAAAATATAATAAAGCAATACTTCTATGTACCGAGCCGTCTGAAAAAGTCATAGATAAGCTTCTGAAAAAAATGGATAGCCTGAAAAGAGAAAAAGAGCAGCTACTTTTAAAATTCTCTTTTCCTTTGGACTATCTTGAGCCGGAATTTGAGTGTAAAAGCTGTAAAGATACCGGTTTTATAGAGAAGGCATCAGGTATGGAGAAATGCTCTTGTTACCGGCAGAAGTATATTAACCACCTGTTCAGTCAATCCAATCTAAAACTGCTGGACGAAGAGAATTTCTCACGCTTTAATGAATGCCTGTTTCCTGATAAGGTAGATGAGAAAAAATACGGAATTAAAATTTCTCCAAGAGAAAATATCATAAAAATCCGCGAGAGGGCATTGGACTTTATTGAAAATCTAGATGACCCCGAAGAAAAAAACCTGTTTTTTTGCGGACCTACCGGTATTGGTAAAACCTTTATGATAAACTGTATCGCCGCCGAGCTTCTTAAAAGGGGCAGAACCGTGTTATACCAAACCGCACCGGTTTTATTTAAGACCATTAACGACTACAGGTTAATGTCCCTAAAGGACAATAGTGTTGACGATACAGGCTATTCCAATATCTTCAGCGTGGAGCTTCTTATAATAGACGACCTTGGAACCGAATCCCCAACAGCCGCAAGGTATGCAGAGCTTTTAAATATTTTGAGCACCCGGCAGAAAAATAATCTATCTGTACCCTGCAAGACTATTATTTCAACAAACTTAGGAATAAACAAGCTTCATGAGTACTATGACGAAAGAGTGGCATCAAGGATAATAGGAGGATTTGACCTGTTCAGATTTGCTGGAGAAGACATTCGAATGATGAAGAAACTGCTTTAAAACTGACATGAATTGACACGATTAAAAAAGTAAAATGACCATAATTGCTCCAAAAAACCTCTAATAGCCAAAAGGCTAAATTCTACGTTCTTTTAGATTAAGCAAATATTGTGGATAAGGCTATTAGAGGCGTACTCCTAAGCTCTCTGAAGCACTTTGTATATTTTCTTTATACTGTCTTTTAAATAGTTTATATCTTTATTCGGCTGGTTTTTATCAGTCTCCATATAATCCATGATTTCCAATACCGTACCGGTAATTTCATGCTGTCCCAGTCCGGTTTTTATTGCGTCCTTGGAACTGGCCTTCAAACTTATATTAAAACGATACTTAATCATATCATTGAATATGCTGTAAATTTCCTTTTCATCCTTTGAGTTGTTTATTCTCTTATACATATCCCAAAGTTTTCTGTCTTCCTTCTTTTTGCCCTTTAGTATAATAAAAACCGAAATTGCGATAAGGGATAAAATTACCAATATCACCAAGGAAATATATATATATTCCTTTTTCAGCTGTATTGTTAAATAGCCTTCATTCTTTGGGATATAGCCTATCTGGTCTATCTTGACCTTTTCAATTGCCGAATCACCCTTTGATTGCTGAGTTTGAACCACCGGTGCTTCTCCTGTGACCGTAACGGTTGTACCGGGTATTTGAGCCTGCTTATAGCTTTCGGACTCAGTATCAAAGTAGGATATATAAATAGGATCAATTTCTATATCCCCGCTTTTTTCCGGCACCAATATAATTTCATACTCCTTGCGGGCAAGATATTTATTGTCCACAACACTTTCCTCAATATCTTTCTCGGTTTCAAAAACTGAAAATCCCGGGATACCATCCTTAACTACTTTATCCAAAAGTGAAAGGTCTACGTTGCCGGAAGCCGTCACTCGAAGGGTTAGCGAATCACCATAGGGAAGCTCTTTTCGGCTGTATTCCGATTCTATTTCCAAATTCCCCACTATTCCGGAAAAATCCGCAGGCTTGTTTGTCTGAGGAAGAGACTTTACCGTAAGCTCCCTTGATTCAGTCCTCAAATAATAGGGCTGTGAAGAACTGAAAAAACCTCCGGTGCTGATATTGACCTGAAAATTATATTCCGGTATTGTATATGTACCGGTTTTTATTGGTGATAGATACATTTGCTTTACTTCGTATTTTACGTACTTCTTATCTCCAATATAAACATAATTGGCCTTCAACTCGTCCCGGGGCATCTCACTTATTATAAATCCATCTATTTCAACATTGTCTAGAAAACCATAGTCCTCAATATTGTAGCGGGAATACAGTTCATAGGACAGGACAACCTTCTGCCCCGAATATATCTCATCATCCGAAACAATTGTTTTAATAAATAAATCCTCAACTTCCCCTTCATCGATATTTTCCGATTCCCTTACATTTACTGTTATTTTGTTTGTCCGGTATTGGGTACCCTTATATTCCACAGTTCCTTGAAGGGTAAACTGTCCTGCGTTTTTAGGCATTATAACATAACGAATATCGCTCTGGTGTGTTATATCACCGTTAATTACGTGAGTTGATGTAGATTGACCGCTGTTAAGTATTTCAAAGTTTTCGAGGCCTTCAATACTTAAAAGCCTAGCCCCTTGAGCATTCACCATGGAAAGAATCAGATTGGTGCTCATCCCCTTTTGAGGGTTCAAGCTGTCGATCTCCAAGCGAAATTCCGGGTTTGCCGCCAGTACACTTGCCTGTGACCCCAAAATCGCGACAATTAATATTAATATAAGGAAGATAAGCTTTATTCTATTACCAGTCATATTCATCCTCCTCGCCATAGTATCTAACCTCCTGATTATTCTTCAGGCTTTCTTCTTCCTGCTTCTCCAACATCCTGAGCACCTGCTGCAAAAGGTTATCGTCCATCTGTCCATGTTGGGCATCGGATGCGTCCAACTCCGAACCGTAATCGGAGGCATTTTGTTCTTCGTCCTGTTCTTGCTCTTGTTCAGACTGTCCTCTTTCGGATTCATCTTTGTCTTGCCCTAGGTTATCCTCCTGCTGCGAGTCTTGTTCCTGTTCTCCGTCCTGATTTTGCGTATCATCGCCCTGTTCCTCTTCGTTTTGCTGCTGCAAATTATCCTGATCCCTCTGATTGTTGTCCTGATTTTGGTCACCCGGGTTTTCTTCATTTTCATCTTGGTTTTCTTCGTTTTCATCTTGGTTTTCTTCGTTTTCATCCTGGTTTTCTTCGTTTTCATCCTGGTTTTCTTCGTTATTCCGGTTTTCACCGCCGTCGTCACCCAACTCCTCAAGCTTCTTTTTTACATATTCGTAGTTGTATTTTAAAGGCACATTTTCCGGGAAAGTCAGTATCCCCTCTTTATATGTATCCAGAGCAAGCTGGTAATACTGCCTTTTTTGATTGACATCTTCGGTGTTATCCCCCAGCTTCAAGCTGGAATTCCCCGAATTAAGGTATCTGTCCGGTGTATCGCAAGCCTTGTCATAATACGTGACAGCGTTTTGATAATCCTCCAAAAGGTATGAAGCCTGCCCGGAATTATAGTTTAGCTTGAGATTTTCAGAATCCTTCTTCAAGCCCTCATTATAGGCACTTAGAGCCTGTTCATAATTATTGTCAGCGTACAGCCGGTTTCCCTGAACAAGAAATTTGTTTATGCTGTTATCAAAGTCTGCCAGCCCGGTAAAAAACATTATTAACAAGGCAATTATCAATACTCCGGAAATAATTGAGACCCACTTCATGAAACAATCCCCCTTTCAGGCAGGAAATAGGCTATAAGGAACAACAATATTCCCGGTCCTAAAAAGTATTGGTACAACTGTTTAAACCTTTTTATCTCCTCTGTCTTAAAAGTATCTCTTTTTAGAAAAGAGATGTCCTTTATAAGGGAACCCATTTCATCGCCGGATAAAAACGACTGGTAATAGGAGCCATTACCCATGGATGCAAGTTCTTTCAGTGTTTTTGAATGCAGCTTGGACATAACAAACTCTCCGTTACTGTCCTTTTTATACCCTGTTTTTTTCTCCCCCATAGAGTCGTAAACAGGGACTAATCCTCCATTTTCCGTTCCAATGCCGATAGTATATACCTTTAGCCGTTCATCGTTAATATCCTTTAATACCTTTACACTGTCTTGATTGTGCTCTTCCCCATCACTTAAAATAATAATCACCCGATCGGCACTTGATGTCTGTTCAAAAGAGTTGTGGGCAAGCTTTATCGCAGTACCGATATTGGTTCCTCCTCCGCCAATCATATCTGTATCAATAACCTCAAGAAACATACGTGCCAGTTGGTAATCGTCGGTCAGAGGCATCTGTACATAGGCGGACGATGAAAAAGGAATAAAGCCTATTCTGTCCCCCTCAAGGTTGTCAATAATGCCCAAAACTATGTTTTTAGCCCTACTGATTCTGTCGGGCTTAATATCTTCCACCAGCATGCTTTTGGAGGTGTCGAACAAAACATATATATCCAGTCCCTCCTTTTTCACCTCCGAAAACCCTATAAAGGTTTGGGGACCCAACAAAGAAAAGAGTATCAGTCCCAACCCCAAAGCTGTCAATACAATACGTAAAGCTTTATACTTTATTTTTGATTTAATTTTCAGTAAACCCAGTATCCTCTCCTTCTTCCTGTAGCCTAGGACAAGAAAAATACAACAAGCTGCGGGAAATATAAACAATATTATACTCAATGGATGTTTAAACTCCAATTAATAGTCCCCCCTTAAGGAATTCGTATGTAATAATAACGGTCAAGAAAAATACCCGGCAACAATAAAACCAATGCCATTGCAATTAATATAAAGGCCAGTTCGGTGTATTGTTTAAAATTATCCTCATCAAACTCGGTCTTTTCCAGCTTGTCAATATCGGAAAAAACCTGGGACATAGCCTTAGAATCCTTTACCCTGTAATACTGACCATTTGTTGTCTCCGCAATTCTTTTAAGCAGCTCTTCATTAAGCCCGCCTTCATATTGCTGGTACCTTGTCCGACCAAAAACTTCAGTGGGAATGATGGTTTTATCGGTACCCACGCCGATGGTGTAAATCTTTATACCCATCTCCTTAGCCAGCTCACTTGCCGTATCGGGATTGATGGTTCCAGCATTGTTATCTCCATCGGTTACAAGAATTATTATCTTGGACGGAGAATCACTTTTTTTAAGCCGGTTCACCCCGACGGAAACAGCCATGCCTATAGCCGTACCGTCCTCATTAACCGATTCGGTTTTTACTCCCTTGAGCGATTCCCTTAATATATTGTGGTCAAGAGTCAGTGGCACTCTAGTGTATGCAGTTCCGGCAAAGATAATTAATGAAATCCTGTCCGAGGGTCTTTTTTCTATAAAACCTTCTATGGTTTTGCGAGCCACCTCAAGGCGGTTGGGCTCAAAATCCACGGACAGCATTGACCCCGATACATCCAGAACCATTGCAATATCAATACCCTCCTGTTTAATCAAGGCGTCTTTTTGGGGCAGTTGGGGTCTTGCCAATGCCAAAACCAAGAGGACAACAGCAAGGGCAATAAGATACCTGCCGATTTTATGCTTGAAGGTGTTCTTAAAGCCCTGGCTTTTGAGGAGCTTGACACTGGAAAATTTCAGTGAGGATTTTTTTCTCCTTCTAAAAAAAACATATATAATTAACGGTATAAAAATAAGAAAAATCGGGTTCGCAAACCTAATCATACTTCCCCCTCATTTGCCTGTTTTTTCTGTTTTTTCTCTTTCGCACCTGCTTCCGCCTTTGCCCCATTTATCTCTTCGATTTTGCTAACCAAGTCCTTTAAACTATTCATAAGTTCCAGTTTTTTATCCGTTGCGGCAGCATTGCCGGAGAACTTATAGTAATCACATTCTCTAAGCCAGCTTCCCAACACTGGCAAACTCCCGTGCAAATCAGGCACAGAGCTTATTTCACCTATAATTTCCTCCGATGTTTTTCCCCTTATCCTAAGGGAATACTTCGTCTCAATATACTCCTTGAAGCACAGTGTAAGCCAGACGCAATAATCATCCCAATCGAGAGGAATACTTCTAAGCCCGTTAACAAATTTTTCATAGGGGCTTAGAATAAGCTTTTTCTTTCTTTTCTTCAGAAATATAAATATATTAATTCCACCGGTCAATAAAAATACAATCACCAGACCGTAAAAAACATATTTCCATTGTATATAAAGCCCTGCTTTCTGTGCACTTGTATCCCCTTCAAATATTTCATCCCTTTTGAGTTCATCAAGAGTTGACTTAATTACTATCGTAATTTCCTTATCCCCTAATTGCAGAGTTTTTTCACCGGTTTCAAAACTACGCAGTGTAACCAGATAGCCCTCAGAGATATCGGTAATATCCACTATTTCAAAATCCTTGAACTCATCCGTCAGTTCATCCAACGATAAATCCCGGGATTGAATCTTCAACTGTATTAAGTCTCCCACAAAAATACTGCGTTTTTCATCAGCATAGGTCTGAACACACACCGCAACCAAAAACACAGATATAATCAATAGAAGAAGCGTTATTTTTTTCTTTCTCATCGCAGACCCCTTCTTTTGAAAAATTGTCTCAACGGTCTTACATAATCTTCATCGGTGTAAATATTGATAAGGTTTCTTTTGGGCAGATCCATTATATTGTTCAGCCTGAACTCATTTTTCATGTTATCCAGCTCAATTGTCTCTCCAGTTTCCAAATCCTCAAACAAAAAAATCGCTCCCGCAGGAATCAATTCCTCAGCTCTGTCCATAACCCTTACCAATACTAGGTCATGTCTTTGTGAAGTAACCTTAAGGTCTTTTTTGTATCCATCATCTAAAAAGTCAGATATCACAAAAACCACACTGGGTTTCTTCTGGATACGGTTAAAGTATTGCAACGCTTTGCTAATGTCAGTTCCCGCATGCTTCGGCCGGAAATTAACGATGTTTTCAATTATTGACAAAACATGCTTTCTGCCGTTTTTGGAGGGTATAAATTTCTCAACCCTGTCAGTAAAAAAAATAACTCCAATCCTGTCATTGTTTTTGTTGGCCGAAAAGGCTAGAGTGGCACCGACTTCAGCAATTAAATCCTTCTTAAGTCCAAAACTGTTGGAGCGGGACATGTCAATTAAAAGGAACAAGTTCAATTCTCTTTCCTCACAGAATTGTTTAACAAAGGCTTTATTATGCCGGGCAGTTACATTCCAGTCAATGCTTCGCACATCATCACCGGGATAATACTCCCGAATATCCTCAAATTCCACTCCTTTGCCCCGGAACCCTGAACGATATTCTCCAGAAAAAATCTCATCCACCAGCTTATTCGATTTTATCTCAATTCGTCTTATCTTCTTTAATAGTTCATTAGAAAGCATATCTGCCTCCTATAAAAAAATAATGAAATCAAGGTAAATTAACCTGTTCGAGGATATCGGCAATTATCTTTTCCGAGGTTATATCCTCAGCCTCTGCTTCGTATGTAAGCAAAATTCTATGACGAAGAACATCGTAGGCAATGGCTTTGATATCATCGGGCACCACAAAATCCCTTCCTTCCAAAAATGCCCTTCCTTTAGCTGCCTTGATAAGGTTTATCGAAGCACGGGGCGAAGCACCACAGGCTATATGTTCCGACTCTTCCCGTGTCTTTAAAACAATGTCCAAAACATAATTTTTAACATTGTCATCAATGTAAATACTGTCAACCTTTTTTCTGAGTCTGAAAATATCCTCACGGGACAATACCTTCCTAACATCAGGGTCGTCGGGTTGTTCCTTTGAGTAGAAATCAATAATTCTGCTTTCTTCATCCCTGCCGGGATATTTTATCTTTAATTTCATCATAAAACGGTCCTGCTGTGCTTCGGGAAGCGGATAGGTTCCCTGTTGCTCGAGAGGGTTCTGTGTAGCTATAACCAAAAAGGGATTATCCAAGGGATAAGTTTTTTCGCCAATGGTTACCTGTTTTTCCTGCATTGCTTCAAGCAGGGCTGACTGCACTTTTGCAGGGGCACGGTTTATTTCGTCCGCAAGAATCAGGTTGCTAAAGATTGGACCCTTCTTGACTATAAACTCTCCGGTCTTTTGATTATATATTTCGGTACCTAGAATATCCGCCGGCAATAAATCCGGTGTAAATTGTATTCTTTTAAAATCAACCCCAACAACTTGGGCTATGGTACTGGCCGTTAATGATTTAGCCAAGCCCGGAACACCCTCCAGCAAAATATGTCCTCCGGTTAAAAGCCCTATCAGTATTCTATCAATCATATATTTTTGTCCAATAACTATCTTACCAATCTCGCCCTTTAGAACTGTAATTATCTTTATTTCATCAATAAAGTTTGTTCTTTCCATAGGTTAACCTCCGTAATATACTTATATTGCTCACCGCCTGAAAGGCTAATCGGTATCCGCCACTTATAAGAAGTAGGGAACATTCATCGCCTTGTTATATTTTAAACATAAAGTTTTACGTATTTGTGAACAATCTATGAACTTTAGATAAGCAGGATAAAAATATGCCCATGAACTTTAGGTACATTATATAAATGGGTTACTTGTTTACACAGACAAAAGCCACAATCAATAGTCCCGGAATTAAAGGAAGAAACTCTTTTGCTGAAACCCTTACTTGATCCTCCCGAACTTTTTCAACATTTTTGGAATTATGCTTAATGAACCCATACATCAAAGTTCCAAAAACAGCAGTCGAAAACGTTATTATTGCCAATGAAACAGCTATCGTAACAACAAGCTCCGTGATTGATATCCCTTGAAACTGAGAAAACATATCCTGCCCAGTAGGGTCTTTGATGCTCTCTACTCCCATTTTCTCAAAATACTCGAACATTTTTATACTAACCCAGTTTAAGATCACCGCAACAGCATTATTTGTGAAGTGGGCAAACATCCCAATTATCAGAGAATCGCTTTTATAAACCAGAAAACCTATCAGTGCACCCAAAAGAAATGTTCCAAAAAGACTTTGAAAGCTAAAGTGCATAATCCCAAAAAGGACTGCAGTAATCAAAATGGATTTAATGCTGCCGAACCTCTCAAACCCCCTTTGAATCACCCCTCTAAAAAGCACCTCCTCACAAATTCCTGCCGAGACTGCGATAACCAGCATGCCAATGAGAAGACCTGCAATATCGCTTCCTATAGGAATCTGTGTCGTTTCCACCGTTCCAAACAAAAGCTTTGCTATAAGGATGTTTATAAAATTAAACACACCTACAATTGGAATGCCAAATATCATAATCCCAAAAGTTAAAGCAAAGTTTATAAAACTTGTCTTGTTCAATCTTAGTACCTTTTTGACATCGAACCTGAATATAAACAGGAAAACCAGAGGAGGAAGCATTACTAGCAACACCTCAGAAAGCAGGCCTCCAATGTTAAATTGTAAAGCCTCCTGCAATTTTGTGGATACAAACACAAGCAGTATTACAACCAAGGAATACAAAAATCCCACCTGCCATACCCTCGGTTTTTTTATGTCAAATTGCCCCTGTGCTTCTATGCTGTGATTATCCATGAATTTTCCCCCTTTTCAATTAGTCCGGATAAATCTGCTATGACTGAAAGAATATGAATATATTATAGTCTATTTTACATAAAAATGTAATACCCGGTTATAATAAACCAAATTAAAACTTATAACAGGGGTGCATATTATTTAATGCACCCCTACAATAGCATTTTGCATAAAGTTTAAAATTATCAACAGTTACATTGTCAGTATCCCGTTAGGTGTATCCATAATCAGCAATATATTCTCCTCTTTACCGTTCTCGGCATTAATGTAAACCAGAAAATCCCTATCGTTTAGTTTACCCTTGAACTCATATGTGAATATCTCCGTCTTATAGTCAGTAGGTATTATAGCAAAACCGCTGCTCAAAACATTCATCCTTGGTGTAATCAGTGCACGAGCCTGTTCCATTGTAATCTTAGGCTGAGGTATACTCCTTTCCCTATGATTGGTTATATAACCCTTGCTCTCAAAACCAGTAATTTCGCCGTTATCCAATGCTATTTTTACCTTGATAAGGTCGGGGTAAACAATGACATCCCCCTGTTTATACGCATAATTAATAATTGCGGTATTATCCTCTTTCAGGTAATAGGTATCCACCATGTCCCTGTATCCATGCTCTTCTAAAAATCTTTTTCCCAAAGACTTTGCCTGATCTACATTTATCTGCTCCTGGGCACCAACTGGTCTGTTGTACAGCATCCACAAAACATTTCCGCCCTTCTGGGTTACATCCACAGTCGCAGTCTGATCCTCCGGAACATTGTTGAATTTAACACTGTAGCTGTATGTTTTAATATGTCCTTCATCAACTCTACCTATTTCCTCTACCGCCATCACCTTATCCTGTCCAAAAAACTCCATCACCCTTTGTTTTGCTTGTTCAACATCCATATCTTCTCCCGCAAGACCCGTGGGTTCTGTTTGTGTCATGTGGTCGGAAAAAGGACCGTCATAAATCAATGTAGGATATTCCTGAAAAGTTTTATCTATGTTTTCAAACTGGGTATTGGGCATATTTTCAGAAGTCTTTTGAAACAAACGCGTCCCCTTTTTTGCCAATTCCCCCCACTTTATTCTTCCTGCTGAAAGCTGAGTTTGAAGGTCATTTAAACTCTGTTCTAAAGAAACCGAAAACCCATGCAGCTGCTCAATAAGCTTGTACTGTTCTTCATTTAAACCCTGTCCTCCCATGTTCTGGTTGTTTAGAGAATACGCCAAATCACCCACCTGGGTAAGAAATTTTGATGTGTTGGCCAGTACATTGGGTGACACTGGAAGCTGTCCTAAATTGGTCTGTGCTAGGTTTGCCTGTCTCCATGCCTCTTGCATGGTTGCTGCTGCCTTTTCCGGGGAATTGGCAATAAGGGATTTTATCAGCAGAACTTCAACATTGTTGACATATCCCACCATGTCGTAAAACGCACGGTTGTATTGGTTATCAAGCTCCTGCCTTAAATCCGCGGCATGCTTATACTGGTAGAACCCCCACATAGCCACGGCAGCAATTGCAACAATCACTATGCTGTACATTTTTCTATCGGATAGTCTTCTTTTTAAATCCAGTAATTTTTCTCTTATACTCAAAAAGCTGCACCTCCTTAATTATTTGCCAAAATAATGCTTTCCTATTTTTTTAACGATTTGCCTGCTCCAAATCCACTTGCTGGTTGCAGTGGCAGGATTCCAATAATATAAGCACCCGTTGGTCGGATCCCACCCGTTCAATGCATCCCTAGCTGCCTTAACAACGGTTGAATTCGGGTCTATGGGTACATTTATCTGCCCGTCGGATACCGCAGTAAAGGCACCGGGTTGATAAATCACACCAGCCACAGTTTTGGGAAACTTTGGATCCCGCGTCCTGTTAAGTATAACTGCACCTACTGCCACCTGACCCTCATAGGGCTCTCCTCTTGCCTCTCCATTTATAGCACTGGCAAGAAGCTGCTCATTACTTGACTGATTTGACTGGGCATACACCTCACCCCATTTTGCCAACGTAGTAAGTCCCATAGCTGCCAACGTGTCCTCATTTGCAATACCGCTTACAGGCAGTTTATAGGTGTTTTGAAAATCCCTTACGGCAAAATATGTTTTAAAGTCATATTTCCCACTAATCTCACCATCATAGTAGTTCCAGTTTTTTAGCCTCTGCTGCATTTTCTTGACATCATCGCTCTCCATATCCGGTGCCAACTTACCAGTAATTGGGGCAATAAAGACCGAACTGTTTAAAAACAAGGGTATGGAAATAGAAAATATAACGACAAGAATAATTATCCTTTTAACCGTTTTCAAATAATCACTCCCTTTTTATAAATACTTGCTTAAAGCCAATATAATGGCGGATATTAATTAATAAGACATTGCTAAAGATATTTTTTGTTTTATTGAAAAAAATATTCGTTAATCCCATTATTAATATGTATAACTTCTCACTATCTTCCAAATAATAAACTAGGGATGCATTATATATGGAGAAAAATATGCACCCATAAGCCAATAGTGTCTTATCAAACTAACTATTTATATTGTTAGAGGTTAAAAATGAGAGTTTTGTTTTTATCAATTTCAATGGGAGCAGGACATATAAATGCGGCTAAAGCACTAGAAGAGTATATAGTCCTTCGGTATCCCGATTCGAAAAATTTAATAATCGATACCTTAAAATACATAAACCCTGTGATTCACAAAGTTATTGTAGATGGATACCTTAATATTGTAAAGAAAAAACCTGAAATTTACGGAAGCCTTTACAGGATGTCTGAGTGCAGGGAAAACCTGAACAAATTGAGCCAAAGGTTAAGTAGTTTATTGGCATCTAAAATCCACAAACTGGTGCTGGACTTTAAACCGGCAATAATTGTGTGTACCCATCCCTTTCCCCTTCAGATAGTGGCTCATTTAAAGAAGCACAAAAATGTAAAGGTTCCCGCAGTTGCAATTTTGACCGACTTTGTAAACCATCCCCTATGGTTTCATGACAACATTGAGGCCTATATCGTGGGACATGATTATATTAAACATGACATGGAAGAATGCGGAATTTGCAAAAATTGTATCTTTCCCTTTGGGATCCCTGTTTCCCGTAAATTTCTAAAGCCTTCATCTAAAGCTATAGCACTAAACAGGCTTTCTTTAGAAAATAAATTAACGGTGCTTGTTATGGGAGGAAGCCTCGGAATAGGAGATATTGAAAACAGTTTTCGAGCCTTTGCAGGTTGTAAGCGAGACCTTCAGATAATTACAGTGACCGGCAAAAACATTGCCCTTGAAGAAAAAATAAAAGCCCTGTCAAAATCATATAACCGGCCTATTAAGATATTTGGCTACACACAAAATATTCCCGAGCTTATGGATTGCTCGGATTTTATAGCAACAAAGCCCGGCGGAATGACCATATCGGAAGCCCTTGTTAAAAAGCTTCCCATCCTTATTATCTCTCCCATACCGGGACAGGAGGAAAGAAATGCCCGCTTTCTTATAAACAGCGGTGCTGCGGTAAGTATAAACAGGAAGGACAGTATTGACAGCATACTATGCCAAATTTTTGACAATCCCCTAAGATACCATCATATGAAGCAAATGGCCGAAAACCTTTCAAAACCCGAAGCCGGTCATAATATTGTAAATCTTATGGAAAAACTTATACATGACAATCTACTCAAATATTCTTCTTATACCCTTTAGCCTCTTTTTATAGTATTCCGAATTGACACTGCCGTAGGTTACCTTACCTGCCGATTGACTGGCATGTATAAACTGATCCTCCCCCAAATAAATTCCCACATGGGAAACATTGGAAAGTTCATCGTTTGAGCTGAAAAACACCAAATCACCGGGTTTTAGTCCACTGGTATTCTGCGGTCCGGTTTTAATAAACTCATATTGCATATCCGCATCTCTCGGCAAGTCAATCCCGTTTATCCTGCTGCAAATATACACAAGCCCGGAACAGTCAAGCCCTTGCCACGCACTGACACCTCCCCAAAGATACTGTGTTTCCATAAACTTATTCACTGTAGCTAAAAAATCCTGGGCAGAGGTCTTAGGTATCCCACTCTCCACAGGAACCCTTATTGTGCCCTTGGTTTCAATCCATCCGGTAATATTTCCCGGCAGGGCAACCTCAAAGTACCTATCCTTTTTATTTTTAATATAAAGCTCCGTTCCCATTACAACGTCCTTTAGAGTAACACCGCCTCCAGCACTGGAATAAACCTTTTGCGTCTTTTCGGTTACAACGGCTCTGTCAGTGAAGTTCTCCTTCATGATACTTGAGCAGTCCCTATCAATATATTTTGACCTCAACCAACCTGTATATCCGTCCACCACTTTTACCTTAACCCACGAATCCTTTTCCTCCAACAGGGTAACCGGCTGATTGAAAATAGCCTGTGTGACTCGCTCGGAGGTTATGTCCGGCTCCCTGAATACATCCACCACCGTATCCAGTACAACCGCTATATTCTCGTAGTCAACCCCTACGGAACTGTCCTTTATATCATAACCTTCGTCGGATGAATAACTAACTTCCTTACCGGTTGTCACCTTTGGAGACAATTCTTCAATTGTATTATCAACAGGCTGATCACAGCCGCAAAGAACCATGTAAAACATCATCAAAAATAATAAAACCATCAATGTCCTTCTCATTAATATAACCTCACAATATGTAAATTTATAATCTTACTATATTAAAGTTATCGCGGAAAATCTCCTTTGCCGCTTCAACCTCCCTTTCCTTGCATGTAAAGAGAATAATCTGCCTTTTTTGCGATACTTCAGAAAGCATCTTTAGGGTGTTCAAAACCCTTTTATCATCGTAATGAGCAAATATTTCATCCAGTACAAGAGGCAGCACCTCTCCTCCGTCTTCAATAACCTCAGCCAAGGCAAGTCTTAGTGCGAGATACACCTGCTCAACCGTTCCGCTGCTAAGCAATGGCACTGCTCTAATTTGACGGGTATCCGGATCCACTGCCCTAAGTAAAAGTCCGTCATCGGCATTTATCTCACTGTATCTGCTGCCCGTAATCTTTAAAACCCTGCTGCCCAGCTTTTGGTTCAGCAACGGTGCAAACCCTCTCTTTATCTCCTGGCCTGCCTCATCTAAGGTTTTAAGGGCAATCGTCAGGCTAAATCCTATATCTTGAAGACGATTTTTCTCCCTCTCAAGTTCCACAATCTTCTGTTCAATCCCGTCAAGTTCTTCTCCCTTTGAAGAAGCAACTTCGGTTAAAGCCTGCACTTTGCTTATTTCATGCATGGTTTCATTAATATCCGAATCCACTAGATTAATTTTTTCCTCAATATAGCTTTGTGCATTTATTATATCCGCATCCAGTATTTTTTCCGAGAGCTCATCATACTCTTTAGAAAATTCCTCTTTGCTGTAAAGAGCTTTAATTCTATAGGTACATACTTCAATGTCCTCATACAAACGGTCCATTTTCTTGCTTATGTTATTATAGGCCTTTTTAATCGCATCCCTGTTACAGGGCCAAATCCCATACGCAGAAGATACCCTGTCGTAAATAGATTGCAAATAATGCTCTATATCCTCATACTTCTCTTTTTTAAGTTCCACATCCTTAAGTGCTTTACCGTACACAAAAAGCTCATTTTCAAAGGTCTCAATATGCTCTTTTTCAACCTCATCCTCATTGTGAGCAATTATATTGCCAGCCTTAAGCCTTTCAACTATTGAAGGTTTAACCTCATTTATATACTGCTCATTTCTGCTTATTTCCTCTTCCATCAAATCCATGCTGCTTTTTAATTCGTTCAGCCTTAAAGCTAGGTTTTCATAGTAAGCCTTTCTCTTCCACGCATAAACAAATATTGATAACAACAGGACAAAAACACAAATAGCTGCTGCCTTTATCGTCCACGACGGAAAAAATATAGCAGCCATACTGGCTAAACCAGCTGCCAGTGCAGCAATGAAAATACCTGTTTTTATTAATCTATACCAAATGAAATCATTTATGTCAATACTTTTTAAACCCTTTATTTCTTCTGGAAGAACCGCTAAATTCTCAGCCTCTTCCCTTAATTTCCTAGTTTTTTCCAACAGCTTCTTATTTTTCTCTTTTGCTTCTTTAAGCCTTTCGAATAAAATGCTCATATGGGCAGAATCATCATCAATATACCGGGAATAAGGCTCATAACGCCTTATAGTTTCATTATATTCTTCAATATGTTGGAATATAATGCTTTTTTCCCTCTCATAATTACCTATTCCTTCTAAGATTAAGGAAAGCTCTTTTCTTTGCTTTTTCAAAGACTCTATGTTTTTTCTCAAGTCAATAGCTTGATTTGCATAAATCAGTGCGTGCTTTCTCTTTTCAAGGGACTTTTTGAAACTAACAAGACGGTTCAATTTTTCATAAGCCTCTAAAAGCCTTTCTCTTTCCTCAATAATTCCTTTTCTTTTAAGCTTCAACTCATCCAGCTTTTGATTTACAACATCAAGGGGTCGTGTCGTCGTCCTTTCTGTCCCCACATGGCAGGTCAACGCCTCCGTTAGTGCTTCCCGGGCTCTTTTATACGAAATATCCTCCGCACCACTCTCACGGATATTGGAAAGCCTGTCCAAAAGCTCTTTGCTGCCTGCCGCATCAATTTTTGTATCCATCTGTCCTATGAACACAGTTCTCTCAAAACAGGATTCATTAATACCCAGATGCTTTAGTGCAAATAAGGCTCCTTGCTTTCTGCTCTGTTCAAAGGAAGCGGTTATGTCATTGTACATGGAATCGTAAACCTTCACCGTACTTTCATTAAAATCCCTCTCCACCGTAAAACGCGAACCATCATCCAATCTGTATGCAATACTTCCCATGTAATCATTACCTCGCCAAGGCTTGAACCTCTTGAGCGGAGGAAGGTCACCACTTTTGCCGGCTCTCCCTCCCTTTAAAGAATAAAGCATACCCCTTATAAACCACTGTATTGTAGTCTTTCCTGCCTCATTTGCCCCATAAATTACATTAAGACCATCGGAGAGCTCCAGTATTAAGTTGTTAAACTTTCCAAACGCTATTATATCAAGCTTGTCAATATTCATATCTTCTCCTGGCTACAACACTTCAACCTTGCCCTGTTCCAATGCCTCTACACCATACTGCATGGCCTTCATAAGCAAATATTTTTCCTTTTCACTTTTTGCACTATCAATCATTGAAAACATCTTTCTTACAAACAATCCCATAAGCCCCGGTTCCCTCACAAGCTCCTCATAATCATACCGGGGAACGGTTTCGTCCTTTACGGTCAGATAGAAGAACCTGTCTTTTAAAGCCCCTTCTATGTTTTTGGTATCAATGCGGTACCCTTGGGCGATATATCCCCTTAAAATCACATTGATAAGGTTGTTGCCCTCCTCCTGTCCTTCAAAGTTTGAGTTAACCATATCTACAATCTGCTCATCACCCAAAAAACAGTCGGATTTTATTTCCAATGTTCGATACTGTCTCTTTGAAGTCCTTTCAAACCTTACCTCTAGCTTCTTTTCCTTTTCCGAAACAAAGTCTATTCTTCCGATAAACACCCCATGCTCTCCCTCTTCGTCGAATCCGAGAGGTTCCGGACTTCCCGGGTTATAAACGGGACTATTACCCACAATCTTCTCAAAACGGTTGTGAAAATGCCCCAGTGCCACATAATCCATGCCATAGGATGCCAGCTCCTTGCTGCTTATAGGATTGTACCGGTTTTCTTTAAAATTCATATCCACCGTTCCGTGAATTAACATTATATTTATGCGGTTTTTATCCACAGAACCTATACCTTCTAAAACACCGCCTTTTTCGTGAAAAGAACTAAAGCCTGCCCCGTATATGCATGTACTAAGATCCTCGATATAAATTTTAGGCTTGTCGACAGAAAGAATAAAGACATTCTTACTCCACTGGAAATTTTTGTAGTAAGAGTTTTGGGTATAGGGATCATGATTTCCCGGCACAATAACCACCTTTATGCCGGGAATCTCTTCAAATTTTCTGTTTATATAATGAATCGATGAGCTTTTCGAATAATAATGCTCATAGAGGTCACCGCTAATTAAAATTATATCTACAGCTTCCCTTTTCGCAAGATCAATTATTCTGTCAAATACATCGTACAGATCCTGTCTTCTCTGCTCCGGTATCTTTAGTCCGTCACCTAAAGAACTAAAGGGAGCATCAAGATGCAAATCAGAAAAGTGCAGAAATTTTAATGAATTCATCCTAAAGTCTCCTCAAGCCCGAAATCAGTTTCTAAGCCTTCTTTTGTTTCTCTCACTCAATACATTTTCAAAGGCTACAGCCTCGTTTAATATATTCTCAATGTTCTCCAAGTTTTTTTCCGAATCAAGCCCGGAATTTATCTGATGCCTTAGCATGCCTACAGTGCTCTTTACATATTCCATCCTTGCATCTGCTCTTTCAAGATCGCTTCTCTCTTCTTTGTGTCTTTCAATCATCCTCTCATCCATCTCAATAATCCTTTTTATATCCTCATACACCTTAGAGTCATTGATAAAGTTGAGCCTCCGATTGTTTTGAGCAATTCTCTCCATGATAAGATTAATATTTATCTTGCCTACCTCCCGGCTTCTTATACAAAAGTCCCTGAGCAGATTTATATATGCAACAACCAAATTTAATGCCTGTTCGGCTATCTTTACTTTTAAATAATTGGATTTATCTTTGTTATAGGATTTTATTATTTCATCCTTGTCCCTCATTAAGGAGCTAAGCTTTCTATAGTATGCTGCATTGGTATACCTAACAGCTCCTGACGCCAGTTTTATACATTTCTTATTCAACCTTTTTATATTGCGTTGCTTCATCTTTTGAAGGAAACGGTCCTGAAATTTTTTACTTGTAAAGCTCTTGAGCACAAGAGCCAAATAAAGGACAACTTGGGCACAGGCAATATAAAAAGGAGGAATACCCATGTATTCCCGAACTGTATATCCAACACCTAATAAAATTAATAACATTCCAATGTTTTTATAATAAAATATTGAATTTAACAATAGCTTTATCTTCATATCTCACCTTTTGCCCGAACTCCTATTTGTGGTATCATTATGTGTTTTTGAAAGGTGGATTTCACGAATTTGCTTTATTATCCGCCTTTTCCTTAACTTCAAATCCCTGCTCTCCAGCTAGCATTGCCTCTGCTCTGGCACGAGCCCTTTCTCTTGACGAACTCAAATCCAGCTTCTTAATCTTCAACTCGGTATTATCCCCGCCAAGGCTTTCAATAGCATTAGCCCTTGCAACTTTCTTGTTGACAATTTCTCTTGCACGTTCCATATCCTCATTAATATTTCCTATCTTATTGTTTTTAGAAGTATATTTTGCATTAACCGAATTGATGCTTTCCTTGAGGGTCGCCATTTTTTCTTGAGTTTTAAGGGTTTTGAGCTCATTGAGTTTGGCATTCATCTCGGACTCAAATATCCTGTAATTCTCCCTTATGTTTTCAACTTCCCTAAGGGCATTATCGTGCGTAGCTTTATGAGTTTCATAAACTGTCTGGTATTCTTCCTCCTGCATAAGAAGCTCCACCAGAAGTTCCTTATCCCCTTGTCTTTGAGCTGCTTCTATTCTTGATCTTATTGCAGCAAGATTTTTCTCTGCATTTTTCATTTCAATTTTAATCAACTCTGCATTTGTCTGAATCTCAATTATCTGCTGCTCTGCTTCCTTGCGAGCCTTATTAATCTGGTTTTTTATATCTTCAAACAAAAGATTGGGGTTCTTTTCTTCCAATCCCCCAACAAATAGGCCAAAAAAACCTCTAATCAAACTCCCAAGTCTACTAAAAAAACCCATACCCAGTCCTCCTTGTAATAAAAATCTCTCACCATCATGTATAACTTCAATGAATTTGCCTATATTACGTCCAATATATAATTTATAATAAATGTGTCCCAATGTAAACCATAAAACAATAAAAATATTAATTTGTTACAAAATATTATCTAGACTCGTCCGGTTATCCAAAAGCTCCCGATATTTTTCCGGTAAAAGGTCCTTGTCGTCACATTCCTTAATTGCCAGCTTCGTCATAAACTCCACCTGTTGTGTACTGGGCTTGCATCTTGAAATGGCCTCTTCTAAAATATCCACCGTCAAAACACAACCGTCAATATCATCCTCATTTGCAATTTCGTAGGCCTTTCGTACGACAGTTTCAATTTCTGCCCCAGTATAGTTCCCGGTTTTGGCCGCAAAAGGTGCAAAATCTTCTATGTCGGTCTCAAAACCGTATTTTTTAATCATTATCTTAAATATTTCCGCCCTTTCACTTTCCTCAGGAAGCAATATCGGTATTTTCTTATCAAACCTTCCCGCCCGTTTAAGAGCCGCATCTAAAAGGTCAGGCCTGTTGGTAGCTGCGATAAAAACAACTTTCCCTCTATTATTTGTATTACTGGTGAACTGTAAAAATTCACTGAAAATGTTTCTACTGACTCCACTATCTGAGTTATCCCCTCTTCTGAAGGCTGTGTCTATTTCATCAACGAACACTATAACAGGCTGTTGCGATTGTGCACCTAAAAGGCACTTTTTAAAATTCTTCTCACTCTCTCCCACATATTGACCTAAAATCCGCGACATATCAATCTTTACACAGTTAAAGCCGCTGGATTTTGCAAGGGCATTGACAAGAAGAGTTTTACCCGTACCCGACGGTCCACATAAAAGTATTCCCATGGGTACCCTTCTTAAATCTCCCTTTTTTATCGGCTCCACAATATTTTTAAGAAGGTACCTTTTGGCCCTTTCCATTCCTCCAATGTCCTCAAAGCTGATTTCAGGGTATATAAACTCCAAAACATCTCCATACTCTTTCTGAAGTACCGAGTGCTTCTTCTCCTTTATAAACTCAAAGCTTATAGCCACATCCTCCGCTTCAGCCTTTAATTTAATATCTTTAATTGCTTTTTTGCTAAGCCCCGACGACAGCTTTGCAAACTCATCAACACTGATATCCATTTTTATATTATTGTCTTTTATAAGGTAGTTTATATATCCCTTTCGTGCCTTTTCATCGGGAAGCTCGACAAGAATCGGCTCCACCCTGTAGGATGATCTGAATATCTCGGAATTTATTTCGGCAATAGTATTTGCCAGCATAACTATTGTACTTCCCACTGTGGATATTTTCGCATTATTAGACCATTCACACAGCCATATAAGTGCAATTCTTTCTTCCATGGACATGGAACCCACATCACCATTGGGAATTATCTTCTCCGTATGGTCAATAAAAAGCATCATCTTAGTGCTCTTCAATGCAATATCTATATAGGGAAACAGCCTTGACGGAAGTGCATTCTTCAGCCCCACCGCTTCATTGGCTGTTATTTTATTAAACTCCCTTTCCATTCCCGCATCCAAAAATGTCAAACCCTTGGAAATATCATAGAAGGCTACGATAGAAAAGTTCCTCTGTTTAATAAACTCCTCGTACAGATATCTTTCAATATTCCTGTAGTTGTCCACAACATCCCTTATGTTGAAGTAAAGTACAAACTCATGGGATATTCCCGCTTTATATATGCTTAAAAAATTGTCATACCACATTTATGACTTTCTGCCTCCTGATATATAGAATTATTGTAACTTTCATGCTTTTTTCAATACAATTTACAATTAAATTTAAAATCTGCAAACCTATAGCTTAACAAGTTCACTTCTATTTTACCACAAGATACTCCCAAATCAAAGCAATATATATGTGAGCACCACGGTAAAAGCATGAACCCATCTCCTGCCAATACTCTCACAAGAGAGTTTTTTAAAATGCCATTTCAGCATTTAATATTCAGGCAAGAAAATCA